>Ga0105237_10001454_pt1 | contig 31247 bp, 26 predicted proteins | sample KBSC24metaG_FD_81520 | JGI IMG/M metagenome (GOLD analysis project Ga0105237, IMG submission 81520) | Corn rhizosphere microbial communities from Kellogg Biological Station, Michigan, USA - KBS C2-4 metaG | ecosystem: Host-associated > Plants > Roots > Rhizosphere > Soil | place: Michigan, USA... | reverse complement strand
TGAATTTACCATCATCAATTTTCCGAACTTTCAGGCCGATCCACAACGCGACGGCACAAGATCACCCACGTTCGTCCTGATGGATTTCAGCCAGAGATTGGTCCTGATCGGCGGCACGTCATATGCCGGCGAAACGAAAAAGAGTGCGTTCACGATCATGAATTACCTCCTGCCGCAGCGCGGTGTGATGAGCATGCATTGCTCCGCAAACGTCGGCGCTGAGGGTGACGTGGCGATCTTTTTTGGCCTGTCGGGAACCGGCAAAACAACTCTCTCCGCAGATCCCGAGCGCCGCCTGATCGGCGACGACGAACACGGCTGGTCCGATGATGGTGTTTTCAACTACGAAGGCGGCTGCTACGCGAAGGTAATCAAACTGTCGGCAGAAGCAGAGCCTGACATCTATCGCACGACGATGATGTTTGGCACGCTCCTCGAGAACGTCGTTTTCGATCCCGTTACACGGCAGATCGATCTCAACGACGCACGTCGCACTGAAAACACTCGCGGCTCATATCCACTCACGAGCATCGACAACATCATGCCGGAAGGAAAGGCCGGACATCCGCGCAACATCATCATGCTGACCGCGGATGCGTTCGGCGTGCTGCCACCTGTCGCGCGTTTATCGCCCGAGCAGGCGATGTATCACTTCCTCTCAGGCTACACCGCGAAAGTTGCAGGCACTGAGAAAGGTATCAAAGAGCCGGAAGCGACTTTTTCGACCTGCTTCGGCGCGCCATTCATGGTTTTGCATCCGGGTGTCTACGCCGATCTGCTTGGCAAGCAGATGGCGAAGCACAACGCAGTTTGCTGGCTGGTAAACACGGGCTGGAGTGGTGGTCCATACGGCGTCGGACAGCGGATGAAGATCGGCCACACGCGCGCGATGATTCGCGCGATCCTCAATGGCTCGCTCGGGCAGGTCGAGACCACACCGGATCCGATCTTCGGAGTCGGCGTTCCGGTTTCGTGTCCGGAAGTGCCGAACGAGGTGCTGCAACCGCGCAATACGTGGGCAGACAAAGACGCCTACGATCGCCAGGCGAAGGATCTCGCGCGAAGATTTAACGAGAACTTCAAGAAGTACGAGGCGGGCGTCGACGAGGCGGTGAGGGCCGTCGCGCCAAAAGAGTAGACAGGATGCACAGGATTTTGTTCAGGATTTACGGGATTCAATCCTGACAATCATGAAAAAATCTTGTAAATCCTGTCTAACCGGGTGGCCAAGTCATTGACCTGCCGGCTAACACATGCACGTGTAAATGAAACACCGACTGCCCTGCACCGCTTCCGCTGTTTATGACCGAGCGGTAACTGTCGTGGCCCTGAAGATTAGCTACGCGCGCTCCAATTCGCAGCAGATGGCCCAGCAGTCCTTCCTCTTTCTGTGAAGCATCGTCGAGCGACTCGAGATGCTGGCGCGGAATCACCAGCATATGCATCGGCGCCTGCGGATTGACATCGCGAATCACCACGCAATGATCGTCCTGGTGTACGAACTCACCCGAAATCTCTCCCGCGATGATCTTGCAAAATAGACAACTCTCTTCTGACATCTTTCACTCCTAAACCGGTTCGAAAACCGCCGGGGTCGTGACGGGCGCGATGATACGTTCAATGTCCGCGCCAACCGCACGCAGCTTTGCTTCGATCTTCTCGTAACCACGATCGATGTGGTAAACGCGATCGATCAACGTCTCGTCTTTCGCAATCAGTCCGGCAAGTACGAGCGACGCTGACGCGCGCAGATCCGATGCGATTACGCGTGCGCCGTTCAGTGATGTGGGTCCATCGACGACGGCAGTGCTCCCGTCGATTCTTATCTGCGCGCCCATGCGCTGAAGTTCCGACGCATGCATAAAACGGTTCTCGAAAACTGTCTCGACAATCTCCGACCTCCCCTCGGCCTGCGTCATCAGCACCATGTACTGGGCCTGCATGTCCGTCGCAAAATCGGGATACGGAGCCGTAGTTACGTTGCCTGCTTTTAAGCCGTCCGGACACGTGACTTCCAACGTGGTCGGATTGACTTCCTTGATTACAACTCCGACTTCCCTCAGCTTCGAAATAACACTCTGCAAATGTTCCGGGCAACAGTCTTTGATCTCGAGCTTCCCTCGCGTGAGTGCGGCCGCGACGATGAATGTTCCGGTTTCGATTCGATCGGGAATGATCGTGTGTTCGGCAGCGCCGAGCGCTTCGACGCCTTCGATCTGGATCGTCTCGGTTCCGGCGCCGTTGACGCGCGCTCCCATCTTGTTGAGCAAGTCGGCGAGATCGACGACTTCCGGTTCGCGCGCTGCATTGCGAAGTGTCGTGACGCCGCGTGCGAGAGTCGCGGCCATCATCAAGTTTTCAGTTCCGGTGACCGTGACTTTGTTGAATTCGATGTCGGCCGCGCGCAAGCGTCCATCACTCGGCGCTCGCGCCACAACGTTCCCGGATTCGAGTGTTACTTCCGCACCAAACTTTTCGAAACCTGCGAGATGCAGATCGATCGGCCGCGTGCCGATCGCGCAGCCTCCCGGCAACGAAACTTTCGCTTTACCAAAGCGCGCGAGTAGTGGTCCAAGCGCAAGCACTGAGGCGCGCATGGTTTTGACCAACTCGTACGGCGCTTCGAAAAGTTCTACGTGCGCGGCGGTGATCTTGTGTGTTCGCAGTTCAGGAGTCAGAACCGTGGCTCCGATGTCTTCGAGGAGCCGGCGCTGCGTGATGATGTCGCGAACGTAAGGAATGTTGTGCAGGATGACGGTTTCGGCGGTGAGCAACGCCGCCGCCATGCATGGCAGCGCAGAATTCTTCGCACCGCTAATTGAGACCCTGCCGTGAAGTGCGCGGCCACCGGAGATTCGAAATTTGTCCACGATGCCGGAAAGAGTAAATGAAAATGAGGAAAGCCGCAAAGAAGCTCTCCTCTTGCTTCTTTGCGGCCCCCAACACCGCCCTCTTGCTCGCACGCCTATTCGTTGGCGGTGGTCCGTTTGAGCCTGACGCCGCCGTTCGTCGTCATCGCCTTAACCGTGGCCCCGCCTGAGCCGAGGTTAAGCGCGATCTGTTTCGAGATTCGGCCTTGAACCGTGACTGGGAAATCAACGCTCACGCTTCCATTTACAGTTCCGGTTTCGAGATGCGCCGAATAATTCTCCGGGACTGACATCACTACGCCGCCATTTGTCGTGCTGACGTCGAGACTGTCGCCATCCCAGCGATCGCCGCCCAGCTCAACCACCAACCCGCCATTCGTCGTCGATCCACGAACGGTTCCACCTATTCTCTTCAGCACCACGCCCCCATTAACTGCGCTGAAGTCGATCTTGCCGTTTACCTCGGCGATTGAGATTCCGCCGTTATGTGTTTCGACGGAGAGATCCGCGCGTCGTGGAACGAACACCTCATAGCTAACGTCCCAATGATAGTTTTTTCGCGTTTCCGGACCACTCGCAAATATCTTTGCACCACTGGTTTCAATGTTTATCTGCTTTGACAGCGCGGCAGCTTCTTCCGCGGTCGTCGCGCCGGTCTGAATGCGTGCGCGAACGAGCACCTGGTTCTGGTCCCACCCTTTCACCGCGACGCCTCCGTTCTGCCTGCCGTCGACTGATATCGCGCCGCCACTCAATGCAAGTGTCTGTTCTCTGATTTCGCAATTGCCGACCAGCCTGTCGCCATACCAATTATCGTTATCACGACACCTGAGCGACTTTTCCTGGGCTAATGCGGCAATGCCCGTGAAGGTAACCAATGCAGCAATCAACACACTGCGGCCTAAAAACCTGTACATGACTTCGGTCTCCTTAATGTCTGGGGTTTTCTGTTTCTACGCTTTTACGCGGCTCTGAACACCAAACACCGCGGATCGGAACGTTGTGGCAGGTATTTGCGGAACACGGATCTGGAGCTTATTTCCTCTGTAAAACGACTATTCGAGGAATACCTTGCAGGTCCGGGCAGATATCCACTAAATCCCAGATCTCCTCGTTGATGAGACGTTGGATCGCCTCACCCTGATCGAACCCGATTTCCACGAGCAGGTGTCCCTGGGCCTTAAGAAAGCGCGGCGTGTCGTCCAGCAAACGTCGAATGATGCTGAGACCGTCCGGGCCTGGCGATAGCGCGATCCGCGGCTCGTGATCTCGAACCTCGCGTTGCAGACCAGCGATCAATGCGGCAGAGACGTACGGAGGATTGGAGACCACTAGGTCAAACTGAGATTGGTTCGGATCGAGCGAATCAAAACAATCAGACACCGTAAACACGGTTCGATCTGCAACCGAGAGATTTCGCGCATTCAGCTGTGCGACCTCGAGCGCCGCCGGAGACTTATCAATCGCGACCGCGCGAGCGGGGCGAATCTCGCACAAAAGCGTCAGCGCAATACACCCGGATCCCGCTCCAACGTCGCAAATCAACGGCGACGATTCACGACCGCCCGCGATTTGAATCGCTGCTTCCACAAGCAGTTCCGTCTCGGGACGCGGAATCAAGACGTCCGGCGTCACGCGAAACTCACGTCCGAAAAAATCTTGAACGCCGGTGATATATTGGAGCGGTTCACCATCTGCTCGACGTTCCACAATTTCTTGAAACCCGCGCAACGAATCTTCGTCAATCGCATCGTCAGCATTGCTGATCAGGAACGTGCGATCCTTCCCGAGTACAAATGAAAGCAGCGATCCAGCTTCGCGCCGCGCTTCAGGCACACCCGCACTGTTCAAAACCTGCGTTGCTTCGCGAATAGCGTCTGCGATTGATCGACTCATTAAGTTGTACCGTGGCACTCCACTTGGATGAGGTCAGTACCGTAACGCGGTAGCGTCGGGTCGCGCCTAGTTGCCGAGACTTACCCGACGCTACCGCGTTACGGTACTGACCTCATCCAAGTAGAGTGCTGCCCCTACAAAACCATACTCAGCTTTTCGGAAGCAACAGTTGATTCAACATTTCTATTGAGCATAAGAACGAGTCTCGTTCCTCCCGTGACGTCATGGACCTCCGAAGCTATCGCAGCCCGGGGGTCCTGGCGTATTAGGAGTCGGGTTTAACAACGTTAGTCGAGGAGTAGCCGTGAACGTGGGGGCGCTTTCCAAGAGTTGTCTATTGTTTGCTCTGAACTGGCTTGATGCGCAACTGACGATTGTCTGGATTCACTTAAACGTCGCCAGCGAAGGAAACTCCCTGATGGCGCGCGTCCTGGAACACGGCGAACTCACGTTTCTCGGCGCCAAACTTCTCATCGGCGCTGTCGCCGCCTGCATCCTCTATCGTTGCGCTCATTTGCCGCTCGCCAAACACGGCCTGACTGTCGTCCTCGGAATCTACATGCTGCTCATGCTCGTCCACGCCGCGACCGGCTGCGTCGCACTCGGCTGGCATGGTCCGATCATCTTCCTCGGCTATGTCGAACGCCTGCCCAACGTCTTCCTTTCATTGTTTTGCTAATTCTTTCGCTCGGTTGCCGTCAAAACGAAACTCGCGTTAGGTGTTCTGCGTTGTTACAATCAACTCGCAACGAGCCCGGTTGCGAGAGCATCCTAAAACCAAATGTTGGCCAGACGCCAAAATCCGTATTAGAGAGGGAAGAAGCTTTATGTACAAACTTTCCGCACGCCAGATTCTTTTGATTGCTCTTATTTCAGCATTTTTTGCAGCGGGTGCGGTTTTGATTGCCGACCGTGTTTACAACCGCTTTCAGCCGTCGCAGGCCGCGTTTACCGAAACACCTCCCGCTGGAATCACCGACCCCGCAAACTCAACTGACGAACAGAACAACATCGAGGTTTACCGCACGTTGAGTCCCGGCGTCGTGTTCATTCATTCAACCTCTTACGCCCGCGACTTCTTCGGTTTCGTCGAGCCGCAGGAAGGTTCCGGTTCTGGTTCGATCCTGGACCAGCAGGGAAACATCCTGACGAATTACCACGTCATCGAAGGCGCACAAAAACTTTCCGTTAGCATGGGTGGCAAGCGGGATTACGCAGCGACCGTTGTCGGCGGCGATCCTGACACGGATCTCGCCGTCATCCGTTTGACTGAGAAGCCGGCTGGTCCATTGACTGCGATTCCGATGGGCGACTCAGACAAACTCGTCGTCGGTCAAAAAGTGCTCGCGATCGGTAATCCTTTTGGTCTCGACCGAACTTTGACAACGGGCGTGATCAGCGGGCTTCAACGACCAATCCGCGCGCGCAACAACCGGCTAATCGAAGGTGCGATTCAGACCGATGCGTCCATCAATCCAGGTAACTCTGGTGGACCACTACTCGATTCGCGCGGTCGCATGATCGGCATCAATTCGCAGATTCTTTCACCGTCAGGCAGTTCTGCCGGCGTCGGGTTTGCGGTTCCGGTCAGCATTGCAAAACGCGTTGTGCCGCAGTTGCTGCAAAACGGTAAGGTTCGTCGTCCAAAACTCGGCATCAGCACGCGTGACGTTGCGGCCATTCGAAACCAGGTGGATTTGCCCGTCACTGACGGCGTGCTCATCATTCAGGTGGGACGCGGAACCGGGGCGGCCGCTGCGGGTCTGCGGGGAATGCAGCAGACGGAGATGGGCGATATCGAACTGGGTGATATCGTGGTTGGGATCGATAACGACAAGGTTGGGAATTCAGACGATCTATTCCGAGTGCTCGATAAACATCAGATCGGCGAGACTGTTCAGGTGCAAATTTTGCGCGACGGGCGAAGGATGTCGGTTCCCGTGCGCCTGATGGATTCGCCTGACATGCGGCGATGAATCAGACGACTCACTTCTTCAACCTGGGTTGGGGCTGGCTCTGCAAACACTGTAGCGCCGAGGCCGCAGAAAGGAAGCTCCGCAATCAGCCACCGGCGCTGGCGAAATGGGTTGAGGAAGAGGATTTCTGCGGGTTGAAATGTCCGAAGTGTGGGATCGACGAATACGTCCAGAAACCAAATCTTAGCCACAGATCTCACGGATAAATGCGGATTAAATCCGTGTCTTCATCTGTGAAATCTGTGGCTACCGGAATTCACTTTCGTAATCGCGGAGGCTGCGGGTGATGACGTCCAGGGCTTCGGTGCGATCGTAGACGTCGATGATCTCCACCCTCTTCTCCTTCTCGCTCGGCAGTTGTTTGTAGCTCAAAAAGTAGTGCTTGAGTCGATCGACCAGTCCGTGTGGCACGTCCCCAATCTCCTCGAATTTTCCATACGCAAGATCTGATTCGAGCACCGCGATGATCTTGTCGTCCGCCTGATTCCTGTCGATCATTCGCAGTCCGCCGATGGGCCTGGCGTGCAGGAAGAAGCTGCCGTGCGCGAATGCTTTTTCTGACAGGACGCAGATGTCCATCGGATCTTTATCTCCTTCGATACCCGCCCGCCCTGTCCTTTGCTCACAAAGTTCGGCGACCTCGCGTCCGCAATAAGTCTGCGGGATGAAGCCGTAAAGCGTGGGCGACATCGACGAAAAGCGCTGCGGCCGATCGACACGCAAGTGTCCTGAGGCCTTGTCTAACTCGTATTTAACGGCATCAGTGGGCACTATCTCGATGTAGGCATTCACCAGCTCAGGCGTTTTCGGTCCCGGCGTCACGCCGTGCCAGGGATGTGCCTGGAATAGTTGTTTGTTCATTGCTGGATGATAAAATGCGCGCAGTAAAGAAACCAACTTCTCATGGCCGCAAGCGCTGAGATCATCACCAAACCCGTTGCTGGCGCGATTTCGTTGCGTTGGATTATCGGCGCGCGCGACGACATGATCTGGTTTATAGGCTCCGTGGTGTCGAGCTACGTGCTGTACGTTCTCTACGTAACCGGAGTCTTGCCTCTGATCCCGATGGTCGCGATCTGGGCGATCCTGATCGATGCGCCACACGTTTTTGGCACCTTCTCACGCACGTATTTCGATCGCACGGAAAGACAGAGTCGCGCCCGCTTGCTGTGGGGGTCGCTTTTGTTCTTCGCGATTGGTCCGGCGATGGTGCTCGCCGGGGCAGGTCTTGTATTTCTGTTTGTGGCGGCGCTGTGGGCCTACTACCACCTCGTAAAGCAGCACTACGGGTTCATGGTGCTTTACAAGAAGAAGAACGGTGATTTGGCGCGGGTGGACAATTTTCTCGATCGCGGGCTGTTGCTGTTTGCTTTTAACTATCCATTTGTCGAGTTCATCGCGCGGGATCCGGAAGCGATGGCGCGTGTGCCGGCGCTGTTGCGCGGCGGCGTGAATGGGTTTGCGAAGTTACTGCTCGCCGGGACGATTTTGTTATTCGTGGTTTGGGCGGGACGCCAGGTGCAGCGTGCGTTGACTGGCGAGCCGTTGAATGTTCCGAAGTATCTCTTGCTTGCGGCGGCGATTCCGATGCACTGGATCGTGTTGCTGACGCCGATGCCGCACAAGCCGATCGCGATCGTTGCGATACTGACGATCTATCACAACTTTCAGTATCACCGGCTGATCTGGTTTCACAACAAGAAGTACACGTCCCGTGAGAAGTACGGCGCCGCGGAGCTCATCAGCCGCCGCCTGATCTTTTACATCGGCTTTGGGATCATCTTCGGCGTGATATACCAGGGACCCAGACAACTACTTAATAATCTCGGATCGGCTTTTGCCACCCAGCTTGGTATCTCATTTCTCTGGGGATACGCGTTTATCCACTACTACCTGGATTCGAAGATTTGGCGCGTCAGACGTGACCCGTCAGTAGGTAAGGCTTTGAACATGTAGCCACAGATAACACGGATGAAAAATCCGGATTTTTTATCTGTGTCATCCGTGCATCAGTCTTCCCCGTGCTCGTCGCCATTGAAGTGCAGCACGGTGGACTCGTCGTCCATGATGGTCTCGAGATGCACGGGGCGGCCCCAGAGTGTATGTACGTGCTCGAGCGCCTTGCGCGCGTATTTCATGTCGAGCTCGGTGCCTTCGTAGCGGTGCTTCATGTAGAGCTCGCGGTTGCCGTTGTAATCTCCATCCTCAACCTGCAAGTACGGAAATCCGAAATTCGTCATGTTTGAAACAAGCTGATCGCGCACCTTCTCCCAGCGCTTCTCGCTAATCGTCCACTCCTCTTCCTCGACCAGCTCGAACACAAACAGATCGAGCTCTTCACACAACTCCTCAGTCAGGTAGTTGCGCAGGAACGACACGTCGTTCTCGAGTTCGCGCACCTCAAACATCTTGTCGCGCCCTTCATTGCCAACACGACCAAACTTTTCGCGCTCTTCCTTCGACGGCTCATTCCAACGACGCTCGATATCTTCGAAGATCTTGTAACCCAGGTAGTACGGATTCAACTGCCCCTTCTGCGGCGATACCACACCCGAATGCAAATTCGCAAACTCGATGTGATCGTTGTCGCTGAGATCGAGCTCGCGCATGATTCGCGCGTGCCAGATACTGGCCCAACCCTCGTTCATGATCTTCGTCTGCATTTGCGGCACGAAATACTCCATCTCCTCGTGCACCATCGCGATCGCATCGCGCTGCCAGGGCGCGAGCGAAGGCGAGTTCTTCATCAGGTAGAAAAGCAGATCCTTTTCCGGCAGCCGTTCGCGTTGCCTGGTTTCGTCTTTCTCTTCAGTTGGTTTATCTTGATGCGCGGCTTTATCCAGAAACCAGAGATCGTCGTAACGACCTTCTTTTGGTCTCTGTTCAGCGCGCCGCTTTTCTTCGGCAACCGAAATATCTCGCTTGATAAAGAAATACGGATCGATGTGCTCTTCGATCGCGAGTACCGCATCGAGAAATCGCTCGACTGTCTTCCGGCCGTGCTTGAACTCATACTCCATCAGTCGCTGCGCGTGCGTCGACACGCTCTCGACCATGCGACGGTTCGTCTTTGAAAAGTAGGAATTGTTTTTGAAGAAGTCGACGTGCCCGAGCACGTGGGCAATCACCATCTTGTTCTGAATCGGACTGTTCGTTTCCAACAGGAACCCGTACGCCGGATTGGTGTTGATGACGACTTCGTAAATCTTCGACAGTCCGAAGTCGTACATCGTCTTCATGCGATGGTAGGTCTTGCCGAAGGTCCAGTGAGAATAACGCCCAGGCAGCGCATAAGATCCGACCTCGTACATCACGGTCGCGGGCACGATCTCGAAGTTTGTCGGATATGGATCAAGACCGAAGCGCCGAGCAACTTCCCAGATCTGCTCGACCGCATTCTCGAGGTCTTTGATCTCTTTGTCTTCCATACCTCAGGCCGGAGTCTCTACACCTCTTCTTCCGAAAAACTGTTTCAGCGCGGGGTAGACGTCTTCCTTATCGTCGATACGCACACCCACAAATCGATCTTTGTGCTGCAATCGATCGTTGAAGATCGAGAGCAGCGCACCTGACGAACGCCTGTAGCTCGACGATCCTTCCTCGCCGATCTCACCGTAGCCAAACAGGTTGCACGTCGAGATCAATTCGTCCGCCAACTTAACTGCTTCCTCGTTGTCGGAGTAGTAGTTGTCGCCGTCCGAGAAGTGAAACGGGTAGATGTTCCAGTCCGTCGGACGGTAGCGTTGTTTGATCACGTCGAGCGCGAGCTGGTATGCAGAGGAAACGACTGTTCCACCCGATTCACCTTGAGTGAAGAACTGCTCCTCCGTCACTTCTTTCGCTTCCGTGTGATGCGAAATGAAAACGATGTCGACGTTGTCGTACTTCGTGCGCAGGAAGCGAACCATCCAGAAATAAAAACTCCGCGCGATGTATTTCTTAAATTCGCCCATCGAACCGGAAACGTCGATCATCGCGATGACGACCGCGTTCGATTCGTAACGCATCACCTCTTCCCACGTCTTGAACCTCAGATCTTCCTTCTTGATGTCGCCAAAGCGAGCCTTGCCTTCGCGCGCGTTGCGACGAATGTTTTCGAGAATCATGCGGCGCTTGTCGAGATTCGCGATGACACCCGTGCGCCGGATCTCGTTGAACTGCGTCTTGCGCGACTGCACAGCCTTCTTTGCTTTTTCCTGGAGATAGGGAAGCTGGAGATCTTCGAAAATCAGCGCGGCGAGCTCGTCGATGTTTACATCTGCTTCGTAGTAGTCTGCACCGACGTCCTGTCCCGCCTGGCCCGATCCCTGGCCGCTGCCGGGGCGAGTCTCGCGACCAATCACGTCGCCGACGCGCGTCTTCCCGTCGCCCTGGCCCACGTGTTTCGCTTTTTGATAGTTGAAACGAAACTTGTACTCGTCGAGCGCCCTGATGGGAACTTTGACGGTGCGTTTCCCGTCGGAAAGGATGATGGCTTCGTTGGAAACGATCGATCCGAGGTTTTTGCGAATCGCTTCTTTTACGCGATCCTTGTGACGCTCCTGATCGATGATGCCCTTGCGTTGTAGCGACCAGTCATTGCGTTGGATGGACATAACTCTTATCCACCTTTACAGAAATCGACCACCAAATTTGTAAACGCCTCAGGATATTCTTCATGAGGCAAGTGACCGCAGTTCAAAAACACTATCAATCGAGATCCGGGGATCGCCGCGTGGAGTCGCTCACCATCCGCGAGTGGAATCTCACGATCGTTTTCGCCCCAAAGCAGGAGAGTGGGTTGACTGATTAGATGCGCATCTCTCGCGATGCGTTCAGCGTCCCAGCCGCGCACCGTGCGGATGATCGCGCGCTGCGTGCCCGAAGCGCGCAACGGCAGATGCCGCGCGTCGACCCGTCTTTCATCCAGCACCCACGCGTGACGATCGTAAACTCGCTTCATGCGCCTGCGCAGTAAGCGACGTGAACCGATCAATAGCGGCGACACGACGTCGCCGAATACAGGCGAACCAAAAACGCGCATCAACGTGTATGCGAGCGGACGGTTGTTGTTCACAGTTCCAACCAGGACCAACTTCTCAACACGTTCCGGATAATCCAGCGCGCAAGTCGCAGCGACTGCGCCGCCGTAGGAGCTGCCGACAAACAGCGCGCGCGGAATACCGAGATGGTCGAGCAAACGCGTCAACAGTTTTGCCTGACCGTAAATGGTGTATTCGCCGTTCTTTGGTTTTGCCGAATAACCGTAGCCCAACATATCGACGGCGATCACTCGAAAGCCCTCTTCGGCGAGACGCAAAAACACTTTGCTCCACACGAGCGTCGACGATGCAAAGCCGTGAATCAACACGAGCGCAGGCGCACGCGCGTCGCCGGCTTCCTGATAATGGACGCGCACGCCGTCGACGTCGGCGAATCGCGAATGATCGGAATGGAAAATGACGCGACGGCACTTGTGCCAGTCAGCGTCACGTGGTCGCAGCAACAGCTTGCCGGCTATGGCCAGCGTGGTTGCTCCTGCGATCCAGTATCGTTTCTTCATATTTTAAGCCACAGATGACACAGATAAAGACGGATTGTTTTTTTAAAATCAATCCGTCTTTATCCGTGTCATCTGTGGCTACTTTTCTATCGCGAGAGGAGCGTGCCGACGTACGTCAGCAGCTCGTTCGCACAAACCGGACAGTACCCATGCTCTTTGACGAGCCGATCGACTACCTCGTTGATCCGTCGCAGTTGATCGGGATCCGGCGTCTTGGTCGAGGTGGTGATCTTCACGACGTCTTTCAGGTCCGCAAAGATCTTCTTCTCGATCGCTTCCTTCAGGCGCTCGTGCGAGTTGTACTCAAACGGCTTGCCCTTGCGAGCGTAGGACGAAATCCGTATCAGTATCTCCTGCCGGAAAGTATTCTTCGCGTTCTCGGAGATGCCAATCTGCTCCTCGATCGAACGCATCAACTGTTCGTCCGGCTCCATCTCCTCTTCGGTAATCGGATCCTTGATCCGTTCCTTGTTGCAGAACGCCTCGACGTTGTCGAGATAGTTGTTGCACATCGTGCGCGCCATCTCTTCAAACGAGTAGACGAAAGCTCTCTGCACTTCAATCTTCGCGAGCTCGTCGTACTCTTTGCGCGCCTGAGAAATGTGGTTTAGATATCTTTCACGCTGTTCGCTGCTGATGCCGGTGTGCTGTTCGAAGCCGTCTTTAATGGCCCGCAGCGCATCAATTGGATTAATACAAGTGACGCCGTCGCGGACGAGCGCGCTCGAGAGACGATTGATGATGTAGCGCGGCGAAATTCCGTCCATGCCTTCGCGAACGGTCTCTTCTTTCAACTCGCGCACGTCTTTCGACTTGTAACCCTCGACGTCTTCGCCGTCGTAAAGCTTCATCTTCTTTACGACGTCGACGTTCTGGCGCTTGGGCTCTTCGAGGCGCGTCATAACGGCAAACATCGCCGCGACTTTCAACGTGTGTGGCGCGAGGTGAACGTTGCGCAGCGCTTCTGACTGGTGCAGAAGCTTGTCGTAAATCCTCTCTTCCTGCGAGACGCGCAGGTTGTAAGGCACTTTCACGAGGATGATGCGATCCTGGAGCGCCTCGGATTTGCGATTGCCGGCAAACGCGATGTACTCGTTCTCGTTTGAATGCGAGAGGATGACTTCGTCCGCGTAGATCATCGCGAAGCGCCCGGTCTTGATGCTCTGTTCCTGCGAGAGCGTGAGCAAGCTGTAGAGAAACTTCTCGTCAACTTTCAGCATCTCGACGAATTCCATCAAACCACGGTTCGCGATATTCAACTCACCGTCGAAACGATAAGCACGTGGATCAGACTCAACTCCAACCTCGCCGATCGTCGACAGGTCGATCGATCCGGTGAGCTCGGTGATGTCCTGCGACTTGGGATCGCTCGGCGAAAAGGTTCCGATGCCGACGCGTTCCTTTTCAGAAAAGGCGACGCGATGAACTTTCACGTCTTCGTGACGGCCGCCGTAAGTTTTCTCCAGGGCGTAGCGACACTGCGGACAAAGGTCGCCCTCGATATAAATTCCGTAATGCTTCTCGACCTCGCCGCGCAGTTGGTGCGGGATCAGATGCAGCGGTTCCTCGTGCATCGGACAGTCTTTGATCGCGTAAACTGCGCCCGCCTCGTTCGTGGTCCAATTTTCGAGCCCGCGCTTGAGCATGTTGACGATGGTCGACTTGCCCCCGCCGACAGGTCCCATCAGCAGCAGAATGCGTTTCCGCACTTCGAGACGTTGTGCAGCCGATTTGAAATACTCGACGATTCTGGCGATTGGTTCTTCGATGCCGAAAAGCTCAGAGGCGAAGAAGTTGTAGGAAAGAATCTCGTGTTGCGTACCTTCATTCAGCCGCTCGATGCCTGCGGCGTGAACCATATCATTGATGCGAGCGTGTGAAAGCTGGGCTATGCGCGGGTTCTGAGCGACTAATTCGAAGTAATCTCGAAATGTTCCTTCCCAACGCAGCGCTTCGTGTTCACGGCGCAGATCTTCCAAACGTTCGCTGATATTGAATTGTTTGTTGCCATCCTGCTCTACCATAGCCTTTGGAACCTCTTCGGCTTTCGCGCATTGGACAGCGTGTGGGGAGAGGCCACGCTATTTTAACAACCGCTATATATGTCGGGGACTGCGGTTTTGTTTCGTCTGCTTCGTGATACGCCTCACGCGCGCGTCAGCGTGAGCTACGTCCTCGAGGCATAACTTCTCAATGATCAGTTCAACGGAAGTCCGGAGGGAAACACCTTGGTTGGAAGCGAACTGGATGTGCGCTTCCGTGGCAGCAAGTATAGCACAGAGGTCAAAGCCCAAAGTCAATGCTTATTTTTCAGCCTCGGCCTCCCCTGCAAGCACGACGCGTGGATGCAAGCTCTGCGCAGCAGCGTCGTACCGACCAATCGCAATCAATTGCCTGCCTGCATCGAACATCCTTATGTCCTCTCCATCGGCCCACTCAGCGCTCGCGATCTTTACCTCTCTGCCGTTAGTGGCCCGTCTCACGTCTTCGCCGCTTAGATGCACGAAACGGAGCCTTGAGATCGCAGTTGCCGGTTCCAGCAAAACTGCGCCCAGCGATTCTTCAGCAAAATGGACCTTTAACTGATCCAGTGTGATGGCCCGTTCAATCCGAAGATCGCCAACTCGAGTGCGTCTGAGTTCAGCTAAGTGCGCGCCAACGTACAGACGTTTGCCCAGGTCCTCTGCGAGTGTTCGAATATACGTGCCTGAAGAACAAGAGACGCGCGTGTGGAGGTCGAAGGTGCCGTCGAGGTTGTCTTTGATGAGCTGACCGTCTGGCCTAATGGCTTCGAACTCATAAATACAAACGCGGGCTGGTTCGCGTTCGACCATCTCACCGCGACGCGCAAGTTCGTAGAGTTTCTTTCCTTCAACTTTTTTCGCTGAGTACATCGGAGGGGTCTGATCGATCCAGCCTTCAAGACTCCTTAGCGCTTTCTCGATCTCCTGCTCGGTCCATTTCCCCAAAGGATTTTTTGAATCCACTGGAGCCGGCGTTGGAGTGCCGGTGCGATCGCCGGTGTCGGTTGCGTATCCCAGGCGAATGATTGCTTCGTATTCTTTGTCGACACCGCTTAGGAACTGAGCGAGTCGCGTGGCTTTGCCGAGGAGAATCACGAGCACGCCGGTGGCAAACGGATCGAGTGTTCCCGTGTGGCCGATGCGACGCTCGTGAAGAACGTGACGCGCCCGCGCGACAACATCGTGCGACGTGATTCCGGCGGGCTTGTCGATTACTAAGACTCCATCCATGGACGACATTTTAGATCAGCATCGATCCGCGTTAATCTGTGTACACTTTATCGTGACTGATTTGCGACGTAAAACATTTGAACGGGCGGTGAAACTTCTGGCCGCCAAGCCTCGCTCAGTCGCCGAACTGCGCGAACGTTTGTTGCGCGTCAAAGGTGCAGACGAGACGGTTGTAAACACAGTGATCTCGCGGCTGCAGGAATATGGCTATCTCGACGACGAGCGATTTGCGTTTGGTTACGCGTCTTACAAAGTCAAACAACGACCGGTCGGTCGCAGGCGCCTCGAGCGCGACCTCAAGATGAAGAAAGTCGAAACCGGTGTCGCAAACGAGGCGCTCGAGCTGGTCTATGCGGAGACATCGGAAGAGCAGTTGATCGATCAGGCGATCGCGAAGCGGTTGCGAATCCGTGGGCGGCCGAAAAATCGGGTCGAGGCGAAGAGTTTGTTCGACCATCTGCTGCGACAGGGGTTTGAATTCGATTTGGTTCGCGAAAAAATCCGCTCGTTAACCACAGACGACGCGGATGAGGTAAACTCAACGGATGACTGGTAACGAAGTTCGCGAAGCTTTTTTGAGGTATTTTGAGGAGCATGGGCACACGCCCGTGCGTTCGTCTCCGCTTCTGCCTGCCAACGATCCCACGTTGCTTTTTACCAACGCGGGTATGAATCAGTTCAAGGACGTCTTTCTCGGCGCCGAGAAGCGCGAGTACGTGCGCGCGGCGTCGTCGCAGAAGTGCGTGCGCGCGGGCGGCAAACACAACGACCTGGACGAGGTCGGAAAGACAGCGCGCCACCACACGTTCTTCGAGATGCTCGGCAATTTTTCGTTTGGCGATTACTTCAAGGAAGACGCGGTCAAGTATGCCTGGGAATTGCTGGTTGATGTTCTCAAACTCGATCCGCGCAGGTTGTGGTTTACGGTTTACGAGGGCGACGACGAAGTCCCGCCTGATGAGGATGCCGAAAGGTTCTGGGAACAGGTTGGGGCTCCGCGCGAGCGCATCCTGCGGTTTGGCCGTAAAGACAACTTCTGGCAGATGGGCGAGACTGGTCCATGTGGTCCATGCAGTGAAGTTCATTACTACATGGGCGACAGTCCGGATGACCCGGAGAATTCTGCGGCGAATGTGAATGGACCGGGCGACACGATCATGGAGATCTGGAACCTTGTCTTTATGCAGTTCGAACGCAGCGAGCTCGAACCCGGCAAGTACAAACTCGAGCCACTGCCGGCGCCGTCAGTTGATACCGGCGCGGGGCTGGAACGTCTCGCGGTAGTGTTGCAAGGCGTCAAGTCAAACTACGACACGGATCTGGTCCGGCCGATCATTAACTACACCGCGAAACTCGCCGATCGCAATTACGAGCCGGACACGCAGGAGGGGTTTGCGATGCGCGTGATTGCAGACCACGCGCGCGCCACCGCGTTCTCGATTGCTGACGGGATTCTGCCGGGCAACGAAGGCCGCAATTACGTTCTGCGGAAGATCATGAGACGAGGGATCTACCAGGGTCATCACACGCTCGGATTGAATGGCCCGTTCTTCAATCAGGTCGCTAATTTTGTCGTCGACCTGATGAAGGACACGTATCCCGAGCTCGAACTGCATCGCGAGTTTATCGAGAAGATGGTACGCCTCGAGGAAGAGCGTTTCGGTTCGACGCTGACGGTAGGGCTCAACAAGCTCGACGAAGTGTTCACCGCGAGCAAAGGCGCGATGCCTGAGTACAAGACGCTCGCGCGGCTGTACGACACGTTTGGAACGCCGCGCGATCTGATCCGCGTCGGTTTGGAAGAGCGTGGATTTGTCGTCGACGAGGATGAGTTCAATCGGCAGTTCGACGCTGCACTTCAGGAGCTTCAGCAAACTGCTGCGACCCAAAAAGGTGAGTCGAAAGCAAAAGCCAATCCTGTTTACGCGGAACTGGCGACACGTTTGGAGAGGTCGCTCTTCAAGGGCTACGAGACGACCAGCGTCAATGATGCGAAAGTGGTTGCGGTGATCAAAGGCAGTGAAGTCCAGTCGTTGAGCGAAGGTGAAGAGGGTGAGATCGTTCTCGATCGCACGCCGTTTTATGCAGAGAGTGGTGGTCAGGTCGGGGACGTCGGCGTGCTGATTGGTCTAACGCAGGAGTATGCAGTTGTTAACGATACGTATTCGCCGGCGCAGGGTTTGATCGTACACAAGATCAAGGTCGAGAAGGGTACGTTAAAAGTTGGCGATACGGTCTCGGCTGAAGTCGACGTTGAAAAACGTGACGCTACACGACGCAATCACACGGCGACGCACCTGATGCATGCTGCGCTGCGTGAAGTTCTGGGAACGCACGTCAAACAGGCCGGTTCCGTTGTGGCGCCGGCGTACCTGCGTTTTGACTTCACGCATTACCAGCCATTGACGGCCGCGGAAAAAGAGGAGATCGAGCGGCTGGTGAATTATCACATTTTGCGCAACGAGCGCGTGCAAACCGACGAGATGGCGATCGAGGAGGCAATGCGCTCGGGCGCGATGGCTCTTTTCGGTGAGAGGTATGGCGAGAAGGTCCGCGTGCTTTCGATCCAGGGCGTCGAGGGGATTTTTTCAAAAGAACTCTGCGGCGGCACGCACGTGCGAGCGACCGGCGATATCGGTTTGTTCAAGATCACGAGCGATGAATCGATCGCATCGGGTGTGCGGCGCATCAGGGCCATCACCGGCATGGATGCGTACGAACGATTCCGCGAAGCAGAAGTTTTAGTCGACGAGCTCAGCAGCGGTCTACGGACGTCGCGCAGCGATTTGAGCGGGACTGTTTTGCGTCTTCAGGATGAGTTGAAGAAGGCGAGACGCGAGGCTGACGACTTGCGCTTGAAGATTGCGAGCGGCGCGGTCGGAGCGTCGACCAACGGCGACGAGTCGCGCGAAATCGCGGGCATCAAAGTCCTGGCTCGTGAAGCAAGCGGACTCGATGCGGCGGCGATGCGACAGCTTTCTGACACGTTGCTGGCGCGGATCAAGTCGGGCGTAGTCGTGCTCGGGCGCAGCAGCGATGGAAAAGTTTCGCTCATCGTTCGCACGTCACCGGATTTGACCAGCAAGGTTCCTGCCGGGCAGGTGATCAAAGAACTCGCGCCGATCGTCGGCGGTCGTGGCGGCGGCAAGGCCGACATGGCCGAAGGCGGTGGCAACCAACCCGAGAACCTCGCTACCGCGCTCCAAAAAAGCTACGAGATCGTCGAGCGGCTAATGAGCTAGCTTCACAGGATTAACAGGATTTTTCAGGATGAACAAGATAAATCCTGTCCATCCTGTGTAATCCTGTACATCCTGTTACATGGTCTTCTGTTTTTCGGTAAGTTGAATGTTCATCTTCTCCAAGGTGATCTTGTTGAGCGTGCCTGTTACCTTGAGTCCCTCCGCCTGTTGATACTTGCGCAGTCCGTCGCGCGTTGCATCGTCAAGCTTTCCGAGTTGTTCTCCCGCGTAAAAGCCGCGCTCCTTGAGAATCGCCTGGGCCTGGTTGATCTGTTCCCTGGTGGCGCGAAAGACCGGGCCTCGTTTAGTGCCCTGCTTCGTGCCGGTTTTGGTTGAGGTTGAGGAAGTTGAGTTCTGGGCCAATACCGAGGTGCTGAACACACACAGCATTAGCAGCGTGAGCGTAAGGAAATTCTTCATTTGTTTTCGTCCTTTTCGTGAGGCGCGCAGAGCGCGCGGTTAATGGTTTAACGCGCGTTCATAATACTACCGCTGTCAATAGGACTGATTGCCCAAACTTGTTGGCATAGGATCAACAATCATGTTAGGATGCGTAAGCCCTCACCGGCCGCCCCAAAGCTCAGCAGAAACCGGCGAATAGATGCGAAAATCGATACTTTTTCTGGCCATAATCATCCTGGGCGCTCAGACTGCCGCAGCGCAGACACCCTCTGGCTACCAGGTCGATAACTTCGACCTCGCCAACGCCGTTCAGATCCAGACCCCCAAAGTCGACCCGCCGAAAACAACCGCCACCAAACGCCTGACCGCCTCTCGAAACTACACGTACACGCCGGCTCCGGGCGCTCTGGTCCATCTGACGAGCCAGCCCATCAACCCGTCACTAGGCGGTTTTACGACCGGCAACACCGACTTCGATAACTTCATCGTCGAATCAGGCAAGCGCAATTCAGTCGATCCGCTGCTGCTCTACTCGATCATGCACCAGGAATCGACGTTCAAACCCCGCGCTATTTCAAACAAAGGCGCGCGCGGTCTGATGCAGTTGATACCTCCAACCGCCAGTCGTTTCGGCGTGACGAATATCTGGGACCCAAAGCAGAACATCGAAGGTGGGGCGCGCTACATGCGCTTCCTCCTCGACCTGTTCAGTGGCGACGTGCGGCTCGCCCTGGCGGGTTATAACGCCGGCGAAGGCGCTGTGATGAAGTATGGCTACCAGGTCCCGCCCTACAGCGAAACGCAGGAATACGTTCGTCGTATTGGCCGGCGCTACAGCCTGATTCGCGACCCACAAGCCGCAATCACACTTACGAGCGGACAACTTGCCGCCGTCCAGCAAAAAGCTCCGACACCTCTGAACGTGTACGAGCGAAGCGTGTTCATGGCCCGCCTTCCTGACGGTCGTCTACAGCTAGTCAGTCAATAGTTATTCAGCGCAGATACACGCGGATTGATGCGGATTAGAACAAATCGGTATCAATCCGCGTTGATCTGTGGCAGCATGATTGGCACGAGAGGATCGCAAGCGATGACCTGTTCCAGTTGCGGGGCATACGTTACCCCCAGCGTTCGTTTTTGTTCGAACTGCGGGGCTCCCGCCGACGCGGAGGTAACAAAGATGGCTCGGCTTCAAGCGCGCGCGCTGGAATTCAACTCGGATACGGATCTCGAGCACACGGTCTTCACAGTCCGCCCCACGATGCTCTTCATCAAAGCCGGTTACGCGCTGACTGTCGTGGCGGGACTGGGGCTGGTTTTTCTGCTGGCGTCGATCGGCGTGCCCGCCTGGATCTCGATCCTGCTCGCGCTGGCGCTGCTGCTGATTCCCGCGTACTACCACCTCCGGCGCAACATGGTTCGTTACACCGTCACCGACTCGAAACTGCAAATCGATACGGGCCTGGTTGCCCGCACGACGAAAAACATCCCTTTGAGCAAGGTCCAGGACGTGACCGTTTCCGCCAGCATTCCGCAACGTATGATGGGCTTTGGCGACATCATCATCGACAACGCCAGCGATGTTGACGGTTCGATCGTCATGCACAATATCAACAGTCCCCGCCATTACGCCGACCTGCTTTTGCGTGAATTGAGACGCTGGCATTAAACTTTGTTTTGTGCTGCCTGAACCGTTCAGGGAACATCAAAGCGTGAGCGGTTTCTAAACAGAGTTTGCACCCGGTTATCACTGGAGTTCTCGCGTTGCGCTTAGATAAAGTATTCGTCGCAGTATTCTTTTTGCTCGCGGTGTTTGTGAGCCCGATCAGGTCACAAACAGCGTCACCGTTGCCAGAACGTGTGGAGAAGTTCAAACAGTCGGGGCCGCTCACTCCCTCGTCCACATACAAACAATTCGCGCCCGTCGATGAGTTTTCGGTCGAATACCGTGGAAACAATGGCGCCGGCCTCAAGGTGGACGTCGCCCGCTTCCGGCAGGATGGAGAAGCGTACGAGCTGCTGAGTGCAATCGCGGACGGAGTCCGAGCAAAGAATCCCGGTTCGGAGATAAAGCCCGACTACGGGACCGCTGGAATCACAAGCGAGGATCAGATCTGGTTTTTCAAGGGGACCACCGTCGTCAACATTCAGGGTGTAAAAGGAACCAACCCGGCCAGCCTCGACGCATTTGCGAAAAGTCTCGGCGATTCAATCGATAAAGGCGAGGGCGATATCCCTGTCCTGATAAAGCACCTCCCGAATCCCGACGAAGCTCAAAAAAGCGCCATTTACCTGAACAGTTTTACTGATATGGGTGAACTGGGACGCGCGTATCCGGTGCTTTCCGCGATTCAGTCTGATGGAAACGCGGACGCAGCGCTTGGGACGTATGATCCAAGTAAAGTCCTGGTTATCGAATTCCATACCCCGCAACTCGCAGCCGACAACGACCGGCGAACAATCGCGCGTATCCAGGAGCTCTGGAAACTCGGTCAACCAGCACCAACGGCTTACAAGCGAGTGGGAAACTATTTAGTGTTTGTCTTCGACGCGCCCGACGACCAAACTGCGAAGCAACTGATTAGTCAGGTGAAATACGAGCAGGTGGTCCAATGGCTTGGCGAGAACCCAAACGTCTACAAACAAGCCGAACAGTATTACGTAAACACCACGCTCGGCGTCCTCATCGCAGTCCTGAAAGCTTCCGGTTACGCGCTCATCGCATGTCTCGGCATGGGCGGGTTGATCGGCGGTCTGCTGTTTAGTTACAGACGGGCGCAACAAAAGGCCGATACCTTCTCTGATGCGGGCGGTATGCTGCGACTTAACCTCGACGAGTTAACAGCGGAAACAGATCCTTCGCGCCTGCTTCGCGAGCGAAACTAGACACACAAAAAGGCACAAAAAGCTCAAATTGAATTTTTGGCTTTTTGTGCCTTCTTGCTGCACCGAGCCAAAAAAATTGCGGGCTGCTGACTTTTCCTGGGAGGCTCCCCCAAGCCCCTTCAAGACGTCAATCAGCAGCTCCGCTATTTATTGCTCTTTGACTGCGTCACAAGCGCCACTCCGTTCCCCCAAAAGAGTCAAACGCTTGCTTTTAATTCGCGAGAGGATGCCTCCCCCAAAGCCTCCACTCACCGCAGTTTCAGAGCCTGACCCGATTTACCCTTATCTACCCTTCTTGTTCTGGGCTTCCTTTTGGCAATGACCGTGCCATTTCACGCTGTAAGTCGTCCAAAACACCACAGTTGCATTTTTGCTCGGGTTTTCGTGTTTGTTGATGGTGACAGCTTTGTGCGCAAGCGAACACACCTTCGCGATACTTGTAAGGCTTCCGTACAATACCACCGTACTAACGAACGATAATCGCTCGGTGGTCCTATGGCAGTGCTTTGATAAGCTCGTCGACTTCGTGTGAGGTGTTATACAAATGCGGAGCGAGCCTCAGTCGATCGCCGCGCGGGGCAGTGATGATCTTTCTCTCAGCCAGGTGATGATAGAGATGCATTGGAGACAGACCACCCGGATGTCGGATGCAGACGATGTGAGATTTCTCTCCGCGCGCTCTCGAGCTCACAACCTCGTAGCTCTTTTCGTTCAAACGGTCACACAAGTAATCCGTTAGCTCTTCGAGGTAGTTGGCTATCTTCTGCGCGCCAAACGTCTCCAGAAGCTCCAGGCTGGCCTTCAGGCCGTGAATCAGCGCCGACGCTCCCGTGCCTGTTTCCCACGCGAGTGTTCCACGGTTCCAGCCCTGCTCGAAATTCAGGTAATCATCCGGATCGGGAACGCTCACCCAGCCCACGAGCGTCGGCTGAACTCTCGCGCGCGCGCGATCCGAGAGGTACAGGTAGCCGACACCTTCCGGACCCAATAGCCACTTGTGACTCGCGCCGGCAGCGACGTCGATCAGTTCCGCTTCAACATTTATCGGCATAACGCCGAGTGCCTGGATTGCGTCCACGACGAACAAGGCGTCGTGTTGTCGCACCCTCCGGCCGAGCCGTTCCAGATCGATGCAAAAACCTGACGCGTATTGCACGTGACTGAGGGCAACGACCCGCGTGTTGTTATCTATCATGTTTTCCAGCGCGGCTAGATCGATACGTCCGTCACGTTCTTCACACATGCGCACTTCGACGCCGTACACGTCTCGAATGCGCAGCCAGGGATAGATGTTCGAGGGAAACTCGCGGCTGAAAGTGACGATGTTGTCGCCGGCACGCCAGTTCAACCCGTTTGCGACGGTTGAGAGGGCGTCAGAGGTGTTGCGCATGAACGCTACCTGCTCGGGACGAGCGCCGAGAAAGTTTGCGAGTAACGCTCGCGCCTTCTCTTTTACAGCGAGCCAGCTATGGTAGTTGGCTGAACCGTGTTCGTGAACGTCCCTGAGTTGGGCCTCGATGGCGCGAAGCGCCGGTGTGGGCAGAGGCGAGATGGCTGCGTGATTGAAATAGATCGAACGCTCAGCGAGTGGAAAAAGCGCACGCACCTCGGGAGTCATTGCTTAACCTCGATGTACAAATCAAATCTCTACGGAAGGCGCTTTCAACGTGAACGAGGCACGAACTTCGCCGACGACATCGCCCGGCCGGTTAACCACGGGAAAGAACGCGTAACGCGAAACCGCCTCGAGCGACTCGTCGCGCAACACGCCGAGTTGACGCAACGCCTCGACGACGACCGTCGGTCGCGCACGCTTGTCGTCGCCGTCTTCGATCTTCAGTGCAAAGCCCAAACCCTTCGGCCATTCTTCGCACGGCAGGATTCCGGCGGTGTAAACTCCCTCCGCTCCGACCTTCGAGACCAAACGCCCTTGTGCGGCACGCATGACCTCCGTATCGAGGCGCTCTGAGGTGCCTCCGATCAACTCCGGGTACGAACTCATCACGCGAACTATTCGTTTGCACGCATCGCGTGTAGCTTTGTCGAACGTGAGCGGCGGTGAAGCCAATCTCGCGTAAGCGAGCGCCATCGCCCGGACGGTAATTCCAAATACCGGGGCAGCGCAGCCGTCGATACCGACGACCATGTCGGTCACCGGAATATCCGAGAATTGCGACAACGCATCGGCAATCGCGATTTGCACGGGGTTCTCAGCGCTGATGTAGTTCTCCACCGGCGCGCCGGTGTGAACAGCCACCGCGAGCATTCCCGCGTGCTTGCCGGAACAGTTGTTCTGAAGCACGTTTGGCGCCCTGCCTTCCAAACGCAGCTTGCCCGCGACCTCAAGGCTGTACGGCTCGTGAATGCCGCACTTCAGCGCCTCCGGTCCGAGACCAATCTTCTGCAACATCGACGCTGCGAGCTCAGTGTGCATCGGTTCGCCGTTGTGTGAAGCGCAGGCAAGCGCGACTTCCTGATCCGTGAAACCAAATCTCTCAGCAGCGCCGGAGGTCAACAACGGCAACGCTTGAAACGGCTTCGCAGAAGAACGGAGAAAGGTGACAGTGTATGGAGCGCCTAAGTAGTTGACGATGTTTCCGTCAGGCTCGATGACGACGAGGTGGCCGCGGTGACGAGATTCGGTTAACGATCCGCGTCTGACTTCAACGAGTGGTTCGGCAATTGGGATCTGGGACATTTAAAATGTATTTAGCCACAAAAAGGCACAAAAGTCACAAAAACATAAACTGATTTTTTGTGATTTTTGTGCCTTTTTGTGGCTAACTTTTTAGCTCTTCTTGCGGCCGAGACTCAACACAGTCAACTTCACTGTGCGCCGTCCGAATCGCATCGCTTCGCGCGATGTCGGTGTCCAGATGTCAATTCGCTTGCCGCGCACCATCGAACCAGTATCTGCGACGAGATATTCGCCACTGTACGAGCCGGCTTCAAGCCGAACGCGTGAACCCAAAGGTAAATGCCGCGGGTCGGCGGCGATCAAGCCTTTCGCAACCATGCGTCCACTCGCAGTCCGTCCGCGAAGGCTATAGGCAGTTGCGACGTATTTTGCCGGAGCAACTTCGTATTTCTCTTCAACAGCAATCTTTTCACCTACGCTGCCCGTGGGTAAAGAAATTGGAGGAATTAGTTTTTGCGCTTGGGAAGAAAGAGTCTCCGCCGAGAGAGTTCTGGCAGAAAAGATCAAAGAACCGGAAAGAAGTGCAAATGCGATCAGCGCACTTCCGCTAAAGATAGAATGAACTTTCAAATTCGGGTCTCCTGTCCGATGTTGTTTTCTACTCTTCAGCGTCCTGCGCGAGTCCGTTCTTTCCTATGACTCGTCCCCTGGCTCTAGGAGTCTCATGTAGTCAGCCGAGGTTGGGGGCTTGCATCCTTGATGCGGTGCGCTGAAAAGATCTGATTGTCTGTATTAGATAAAGCGAAAAGCGACGGTTACTTCCAGTAAATGTTCGCGATTCGTTTGGGAGGCTAGCACACGGTTTCAACCAGCTTCAACCGTGAGAAGGGCGTGACTTTTGTAAGGAATTTAACACCGTTGGACGTAATTAGTGAAATATGGGAACTTAAGAAAAATCGGTACGGTCACATCGACAGAAGAATTCTGACGCGGAGACGGGGAGACGCGGAGACGGGGAGACGCGGAGACGGGGAGACACGGTGACGGGAGACACGGGGACAGGGAGACACGGGGACGCGGCGAGAAGCTTCCATCTCCGCGTCTCCGCGTCTCCCCGTCTCCGTGTCTCCTACTACAGCTTCAGGAAGTTTTCTACGACCTGCTGTCCTTCGGGGTAGTCCGCGTCAAACAGCTCCGGGTGAAACTGCACGCCGTACAGTCGACGCCCCTTCTGCTGCATCGCCTGGATCGGGCACGTCTCGTTCGACGCCGTCGCACGAAAACCGTCGGGCAGTTCCTTCACTTCGTCACAGTGGTTGTGCCAGACAGTTATCTCTGAAGGCAGACCTTTGAAGAGACCCTCGCCCGTGTTTTCGACTGGCAGAAATCCTCGCTCACGCTTGGCGCCGTTGTAACCTTCGCCGGGCTCGAGTCGACCCATCAAGCCAACCTTGGCACCATACGCCAGTGCGATCTGCTGATGACCACCGCAGATTCCGAGAATCGGTTGACTCGCCTGCTTGATAACTGAGAAGACGCCGGCCAGCGATTCAGGCGTGTACATCTCCCATGGATGACTCTGGCCGCTGAGGATGATGTGGGATGGTTTGAGACTACGCACACGTTCGAGCGAGACGTTGTGAAATGGCTCGATGAGGATTTCGATCCCGGGAATGAGTCTGCCAAGAACAGCGCGAACTTCGCGCGGGCTCGCTCCCTGGCCGTCGATCGTGTTGTCTACGAGATAGATTAACAAGCTACTTCAAACTGTAGAGCTTCCCATTGAAAGCGCCGATGTAAATTCGACCGCCGAGAATCGCGGGCGTCGCGTTGATATTATCACCGATCTTCAGCTCGCTGATGCCTTGTCCGTCTTCAGCCGAGACGGAATGCAGCCAACCCGCTTTGTCGCCAAACACGAGACGGCCGTCAACCAGCGGCGCGGTTCCCCAGATCGGTCCACGAGCTTTGTACCGCCAAACAACCTCGCCTTTGTCTGCTGTCAGGCAGTAGAGGTGACCGTTGCTCGAACCGATGTGTACTCTTCCATTCGCAACAATGGGGCTCGCCCAAAACCCGCTTTTCTCCTTCGTCGTTCCGCCTACGGCCTGGTATTTCCAGACGAGCTCGCCGGTCGCCTGGCGGAATGCGTAGACGCAACCGTTCTCCGCGGCCGTGTAAACCATGCGTTCATAAACGGCCGGTGTTGAATCGGAATCCGCGCCGATGCGGGCTTTCCAGACAGTCGAGCCGTCGGTGAGGTTGAGGCAATAGAGATCGCCTTGTTCGGTTCCGACGTAAGCGCGGCCATCGACGACGGAAAAGCTGCCTTCCATCGATCCGAGTCTTTCCGTTTTGTAGATCAACGCGCCGTCTTCGAGATTCAGTGCGTAGAAGAAGCCGTCCTCGCCGCCGAAGTAAACACGACCATCGATCACCGCTGCCGAGCAATCGACTTCAAAACCGGTTTTGTATTTCCAGATGAGAGTGCCGGTGCGTGCGTCGACGCAGTAGATGTAGTGATCGAGGCCGCTGGCGATTAGTCGGTCGCCGACGATCGTCGGCGTGGCTTTGAGACTGTCAGTTGTCTTGTAACTCCAGACAAGACTTCCGTCTTTCGCGTCGAGACAATAAAGATTTCCGTCAGCGGAGCCGAAGTAAACATGGGTGGAGTCGACAGAGGGTTGGCCAGGCCAGCTCGAGCCGCCCCACGGATCTTTGTGCAAGCGCCCGCTGATAAATTTGGTTTCAAACTCCCAGACCACTTCCAAAGGTTTGTCAGACCACGGGCCGGTTCCGTAGAAATTTCGGGAAGTACTTCCAAGCCACATCGGAACGGAACTCGGAGGCTTTGGCGGTGGTGGTGAGCGTTTCGCCTCGGTCTCAGTAATCACCTTCCCGCCGCAGGCGGTCAGCAATAAGAGCGCGAGAATGATGGGGGAGATTCGCAGCATAAAAGTTCATTAGACAGGATTTTCAAGATTTCACCAGAATTTACAAGATGTTATCCCGGAAAATCCTGTTACATCTTGTTCATCCTGTCACCTCTTTCTGTAACCACTGCCCTGAATAGACTACTTCAGCGGTTCCGGTGATCACAACCTGCCCATCCGCACGCCACTTGATCCGGACTTCGCCGCCTTCCATCACGACGCGCACATCTCGATCCGCCTTCTCGTTAACCATTGCCGCCACGGCGCCCGCGCATGAACACGTGCCTGATGCGGTCGTCTCGCCGACACCGCGTTCCCAGATTCGCAGCTCGATCACGCTTCGATCGATCACTTTCACAAACACGACGTTCGTTCGATCCGGAAACTGCGGATGAACCTCGATCGCTTTCCCGAGCTTCCGCCAATTCAGCGCTTCGAAATCGTCGACGAAGATGCAGCAATTGGGATTTCCCATCTGCATCGCGGTGATCATGACAGGCTCACCATCAACCGGCAGCGGATACCGAATCACCTCGTCGCGCGGTGGCTTGATCGACATTGGAATGGAATTAGTGTCGAACTTCGGTTCGCCCAACTCCGACTCGAACAAAAACTTTCCCGGTGCAGGGTGGCCGCGAAGAAAGTATCGCTTCAGTCCCGTACGCGTGCTCAGCACGAGCTCGTCTTTGGTCCAGGCACCTGTGTAGTAGAGATATGCAACAGCGCAGCGAGTTCCATTTCCCGACAGTCCAGCTTCACTCCCGTCAGGGTTGAAGATGCGACAACTGAAGTCAGCTTCGTCGTCCTTTAATTTGCCAATTATCGCAATCCCGTCTCCACCGGCGCCGTAGTGCCGGTTGCATACGCGTCGCGCGAACTCGCCCAGCTCGCCGACTTCCGACAGTTGTTCCGCTTCAAACACGAGATAGTCGTTTCCGAGTCCGTGGAATTTCGTGAATTGTGGGTGCATCTGTGTAATTTGTGGACTTATTCCGGCTTGCCGTTGAACGAAGCGAGTAAAACGGCGATCGGGTCGATGCAGTATGAACGCGGGTCAAAATCTCTCGGATAGTTGTTGACGATGATCGCAAACGCGAGCTTCTCGCCGGCCGCAGTTGTGACATAGCCGCCCAGACTCGCCGCTGAACTCAGCGAGCCGGTCTTCGCACGAACGTTGTTTGCGGCCGCAGTCCCGCGCATTCGGGTTCGCAACGTTCCATCGACGCCCGCAATCGGCAACGCATCACGAAATACCTGCGCATGGCGGTGCTTGCTCATGAACGTCAACAATTGCACCGTAGCCTCGGGCGTGATCATGTCGCTGCGCGAGAGTCCGGAGCCGTCGTCAAGAACCAGCGCCTCGGATCTGATGCCCGCAGTCTTTAAAAACGATTTCACTGCTTCCAAACCGAGGTTCTCCGAAGTTTGACTGAAGGTAGACATGGTTGCCGGCGCCGGGGTCATTTTGCCGAGCGTCCGGAGAATGAGCTCCGTGTAAAGATTCTGACTCGGTTTCAGCGTTTGCGCTGCGATGACGCTGAACGGCGGTGATTGAAACGCTACGATCTCGATTTGAAATGGACCATGCGTACCCGTGTTAAAGGCAACAGGCACGTCCGTAATAAACGGCGGTTGGCTGATTTCGCCGGTCGTGCGCGACTTGCCTGCGATCACCACTCCCTTTTGAGCGAGCGAATTCCGCAAAAGGTAAACGAAGAGCAACGCCGGATGCGAGATGCCGATGCCGCCTCGGTAACCGGCGACGTCGTCAATCGCAATGCTGCCCGTAATCGTGATCGTATTTTCATTCAAGCCGCGGTGAATGGAGAGTTCTCTTTTAGCGCCTTTCGCACCAGTTGTGACCTTGTTGACGATCGTTAACAGCGGATCGGGCGGGCCGGTTGTGATTAATGCAGGCTGACCCTCTGTTGGCCCAGGCTTGATGAAAAGATCCAGCGCGTTGTCGTTTACCGTAAGCGGCGTGACTTCGGCGCCGTACGACCAGGTCAAGTCTTCCCACTCCCAACCGGCTCCGTACTTTGGTCCAACGAAGTAAGTCTCATCGCCGACGAGATCGCCCTCGACACGCTTCACTCCCGCAGCAACAATGCGACTCGCAAGATCGTCGATCGCTTTGAAGTAGTCGCCGTTGTTGAAGCGAGCGGCGAACGAGGGATCACCGCGCCCGTAAACTGTCAGGTTTCCATGAACGACACCAGAAGCGTCAGGCCGATTGGGAGCGTAGACCGACGTCACAAACCGATAGTCAGGAGCCAGGCGATCGAGCGCGGTAGCGACCGTGTAGAGCTTCATGTTCGAAGCCGGCCGCAGGAGCTTTCCGGCGTTCTCTTCAAAAAGGACTCGTCCCGTGTCGAGCGACACTACTTTGATCCCAACCATCGCCGACGATAACTCCGGCTTCGCGAGCACCTCCGAAATCTTCGCTCGCAATTCCGGCAGCGTTTGCTGCGCCGGCGCTGGTTGCTGCGCAACCGCAGACGAGATGCAGAAGAGGAGCAGGTAGACGAGTAGCGAGATTTTTCGTTTGTACATAGGCTCAATCAAAAACCGGCCACAGATGACACAGATAAAAATCCGGATTTAAAATCCGTGTCATCCGTGGTTTAGCTTTGTCATCAACTCAGCAAACCGCGGATCCCCACGCAACGACGCCCAATTCGGATCGTTCTCGAAACACGGGCGATTCGCATTCCCGAGCGATATCGAACGTTCGAGCCACTCAAAGGCATCGCCCTGCAAACCTTCGAGCGCGTAAACGGATCCGATCATGTACGCGATGTCCGCGTCAACCTCGCCGTTCCGTTTCACGTCCGGAGTCAATTGTGCGAGCGCTTCGTCGTGTTTCCCCTGTGCGCTCAGGAATATCGCGAGATTGGGCCGGACGCCGTGCATGTTCGGATGTTTTTCAACAACGTCCTTCATCATTTCGGCGGCGGCATCCGTTTGGCCGGTGTAATACAAAGCGAGCGCGCGAAACGTCCGCACGAGCGCGTTATCAGGTTCGCCTGCGTTGTCGAGCTGTTTGAACGTCTCCTCAAAGTGGCCCATGTACATATGGACCAGCGCGCGACTATAACTCGCCACTACGTGCGCCGCAGGATCGAGGCGTACGAGCCGATCGTAACTGCTCAGCGCGCGTCCATACTCACCATCCAACCGGTGCAGCAGCGCCTTCACGAAGTGGACCACCGGCTCGTTCGGCGCTTCCCTGCGCGCCCGGTTAACCTCCTCGCGCGCCTTCTCTTTTTTCCCGCGCCACAGGTAAACAAAAACCATCAGCATGCGCGCTTCGAAGATGTTCGGATCGATGGCCAGCGCTTTTGTGAAAGCGGCTTCGGCGCGCTCGTAGTCCTCCGCGCCGCCAAAGCCTTTGAAGACGCGGTTCACGTAACACGCGCCGAGACCGTCGTGGGCCAACGCGAAGTTCGGATCGAGCTGGATCGCGCGCTCGAAGTGTTCGATCGCCGCGTCGCAGTCGTCACGCGACAGCGTGCGAAAGATAAAACGCGCAAACAGATCGCGTCCACGCAGGTATTGCTCGTAAGCTGCGGGATTCTGAGTCGACGCCGTCGCGATCTTGTCCTGCT
>Ga0105237_10001446_pt1 | contig 31378 bp, 24 predicted proteins | sample KBSC24metaG_FD_81520 | JGI IMG/M metagenome (GOLD analysis project Ga0105237, IMG submission 81520) | Corn rhizosphere microbial communities from Kellogg Biological Station, Michigan, USA - KBS C2-4 metaG | ecosystem: Host-associated > Plants > Roots > Rhizosphere > Soil | place: Michigan, USA... | reverse complement strand
TCTGCAATTTTTTGCACCACATATTTCAGGTAGGCGCTTTCATTTCTTTTTCCGCGAAAGGGCACTGGAGTAAGGTAGGGAGCATCCGTTTCCACCACAATATTATCCAGCGGCAATTTTTCTATAACGCCGGCCAATCCGGAGTTTTTGTACGTCAGTACGCCCCCGATACCCAGGTAAAACCCAAGTTCTGTAATTTGCTGTGCCTCCTCCAGGCTGCCGCCAAAGCAATGAAAAATACCGGTAAGGCTGGTATCATGCATTTCTTTTATTACGTCAATACACTCCGGGGTAGACTGCCTGGAATGAATAACCACCGGAATGTTGTATTTTTTTGCCCAGCCAACCTGCGTTCTGAATGCAGTATATTGCTGTGCAGTAAATGTTTTGTCCCAGTAAAAATCAAGCCCCGTCTCTCCTACAGCGGCAAACTTTCTCCGGGCAAGCCATTGTTCTGCTATTTGCAATTCCTCTTCAAAATTTTCTTTTACTGAACAGGGATGCAGGCCCATCATAGCAAAACATTGACCGGGATAATCCTGCTCCATCTTCAGCATCCTGGTAATAATGCTGCTGTCAATAGCTGGCAGATAAAAGCGCCCAACTGATTCCGTATTGGCTCTTTCAATAATTGCCGGTCTGTCTGCATCAAAATCATCCAGGTATAAATGACAATGTGTATCTATCATCATGGGGTAAAAAAATTAAATCTTTGCTTTCTGTTAATATGTCAAAAAAAGGTAATTGCTATTGGTTGCCGTTGTTTAGCACACAACTGGCCGGTCAACTATGCGCAATTAGTAAAATAACCATCGGAATATCACATCATTTACATGTCGATGATGTGTAAAGTTACCATTGCTAATGTATTTGTATAAATAAAGCGCGAACAGGTGAAGTAGTTGTTGCATTGGGGCGATATCTTTGATGGGGTGTTAATAACAGGCCGGGGTTGAAAAACAGCGCCTGGATAAATCACTCGGGGTGAAAAAAATCACGGGTTTGCCGTTGTGAAACAAAGAAAAAACTTCCCCCACAGGAAATACTTTGTATTAATGAAATAAAATTATACCTTTAAATCAGTTTTCATAGGGTACGGATTAAAAACGGGCCAGGGTTTCTACCCCGGCCCAAACTTTTTTATGGCCCTTACTGCACGAAAACCCTTATCTGCAAGGGGTTTGGCCGGTAAGGCCGGCGGTCTTTCAACAAATAATTATCCTTCCATTTTTTCAAAAACAAATCCGTGGTTAGTGAAATAGGCGAGCGCTTCCGTTAGTGCATAACGCATTCTTTCCATTGCTTTTTCGCTATCATGAAAAACAATTATCGACCCGTTTCCTGCCGACCGTTGTACATTTCTCCAGCACTTTTCTGGTGTAATACGCACATCAAAATCGCCACTAAGCACCGACCACATTACAATAGTAAAGCCCAATTTTTCCATGGCCTGCCTGGCCTGGAAACGTGTAATACGCCCGTATGGCGGCCTGAACATACTGCTGTCAATATATTTTCCGGCCCTTGCAATGTTATCAAAATACTGCCTGTCATTTGTCTTCCATCCGTTCAGATGGTCATAGGTATGATTGCCTGTTGCGTGGCCCTCAGATAAAATCCGCTTATACAGATCGGGATAGGCCGCAACATTTTTGCCTATGCAAAAAAAAGTAGCTTTTGCATTGTATTTTTTTAATTCGTCCAGCACAAATGTTGTTGCCAGCGGGTGGGGGCCATCATCGAAACTGAGATATATTTTTTTTTCCTGGCCGGGCATGCTCCACTGGTAAGCAGGATATATCCATTTTCTTATCCACCACGGCGTCTTTACCAGGTATAACATAGCTATAATTAATAGGATGTAATATGAATCACTTTTCCACCGGCTTTAAAAAGTCGTCCGTTCTTTCTAAGAAATTCTTCCTGCGAGCCTTCTTCTATTAAAAACTGATCCAGGTAATTGCGCACCTGCACGTCCGTTACTTTGGGTGCAGCTCCAAACAGGGTAGCTTCCTCTATATAACCCATCATGAGTGGCTGTAATTTTCCGTAGAATAAATTTTTACTGATAAAAATATCCGAGCCAATTATTTTATCTCCCGACATACAAACGATGCCAACCACATTGCTGTCGCGCTGCCGGGCAAACCACGGTTCCAAAAATTGCCAGTAATCGTTTTGCAGGGCAATAAAAGCCTTGTCTTTATCGCGCGACAGGTATGAAAGCGTTTTATTTTTTACTTTATCTTTTTCCAGCTGGTTATTGATCTCTTTCCAGAGCAGTACCTGGTTCCTGCTTTCGTCTAAAGTTTTACGCAAATGCGTATTGGCCATTTTGCTGTAAATAAATTTCTTATCTTTCTCACTCCACCTTCCCTCTTCCACACACATCACGGGCAGGTCTATGCGCCCGGATTTGGCCAGTACGATGGTGTCTTTTGATACCATCCTGTCCTGCCGGCCACCTGCCAGTACTTCGCCCGATGAAACAAAAACATTTTTGTCTGAATTGTTGTACAAAGAAAGCCAGTGCACGTTTTCGGTGGAAGCCGTTCCCCTTTCCTGTACGGTAACAAGCCCCTGCTGCAATGCCTGACTGAATGATACGGTATTTTGTAATATGGAAGAAAGACTACCTGCTTTTCCTTTGTTCCGGATGGGTATTACGCGCAGGTTTTTGTAAGTAACCGCACTGTCATAATCAACAAACAGGTGTTCATAGGTAAGCTGGCCAAATACATGGTTTGCTGCCAAAAGAATGCATATCGTACACCATTTTTGCATCTTATTTATCAACGCCGAAGTTAGTAAAAACGTGCCCGGGGGCATAGGGTATAATAAATTATTTCAAATAAACAGGTTATACGTCCCCGTTTGCCGCCTGCCGGCAAAAGACGGGCTGTAATTGCCTCAGATTTGCAGATTAATCTGCGAATCTGAGGCAATTGTCCTTTTTGTACTATATAATGTGTCCGGATGCCGATATCCACACTATGCGGATGCCCAAAACGGTGCATTACGGGTGTTTATTAAGAAAAATACCCATAATAATAAAAAAGCCCCTGTTCATTGTGGTTAACCCAAAAAGTATATTTTTGCAGCCGTAACTAAACTTTACTAAAATGTCAGACATCGCAACAAGAGTTAAGAAAATCATTGTTGACAAACTGGGTGTAGAAGAAGCAGAAGTTACCAACGAGGCTTCTTTCACCAACGACCTGGGTGCCGATTCACTGGACACCGTTGAACTGATTATGGAATTCGAAAAGGAATTCAATATTTCTATTCCGGATGAGCAGGCCGAAACGATTACTACTGTTGGACAGGCTGTTGCTTATTTGGAAGAACACGCCAAGTAAGACTTTTTCCGACTTGTATAGAGGACCTAATGAACGAATGATCCGCCTTTCATCAGCGTAAGCAGGAAGGCGGATTTATCACTTAATTAATCCCGCAAAGTCATATGGAGTTAAAACGGGTGGTTGTAACTGGTATTGGTGCTATAACGCCACTGGGAAATAATACCAATGATTATTGGAATGGGCTGGTTAATGGGGTGTCTGGTGCAGACTTCATCACACTCTTCGACGCCTCAAAATTTAAAACCCGCTTTGCCTGCGAAGTCAAGAACTTCGATCCTGTACAGTTTATGGACAGGAAGGAGGCACGTAAAATAGACCGTTTTACCCAGTTTGCCCTCGTTGCCAGCGACGAAGCCATGACGGATGCCGGCCTGAACAAAGACAATATTAACCCCGACCGGATTGGGGTGGTTTTTGGAAGCGGCATCGGCGGAATTATCACCTTTCAGACCGAGGTGGCCGAATTTGCCCGGGGCGATGGTACGCCCCGTTTCAACCCCTTCTTTATTCCCAAGATGATCCTGGATATTGCCGCCGGCCAAATATCCATGCGTCACAACCTCCGCGGCCCAAATTTTGCCGTTGTAAGCGCCTGTGCTACCAGCACCAATGCCATCATTGAAGCATTTAACCTCTTGCGCCTTGGTAAAGCCGATATTATTTTATCGGGCGGTAGTGAAGCTGTAATTATAGAAGCCGGGGTAGGTGGTTTTAACGCCATGAAAGCTATGAGCGAGCGAAACGAAGACCCCAAAACGGCCAGCCGCCCCTATGATAAAGACCGGGATGGCTTTGTAATGGGAGAGGCCGCAGGCATACTGGTATTGGAAACACTGGACAGCGCCCTGGCAAGAGGTGCCAAAATTTATTGCGAAATTGCGGGAGGCGGCGCTACTGCTGATGCCCACCATATTACCGCCCCCCACCCGGACGGACTGGGCGCAAAGAATGTAATGCTGGCTGCACTGGAAGATGCCGGTATGCAGCCAGAAGATATTGACTACATTAATACCCATGGCACTTCTACCCCGCTTGGCGACGGGGCAGAGGCAAAAGCCATTACCCAGGTTTTTGGTAAACATGCCTATAAGCTCAATATCAGCTCCACCAAATCAATGACCGGGCACTGCCTGGGGGCGGCTGGTGTTATTGAAGCCATTGCCTGTGTTAAAAGTACGGTACATGATATTGTTCCACCTACTATTAACCATTTTTCAGACGACCCCTCTCTTGACCCTCAGCTTAATTTTACTTTTAACAAATCGCAGCAGCGCGTAGTAAGGGCCGCTTTAAGCAATACATTCGGCTTTGGCGGTCATAATGCGGCAGTAATTGTAAAGAAGTACCAGTAAACCCAAACTGAAAAGACTTTTTGTTAACCCTTTGCGTTAATAAACAGGCAACGGGCTTTAGCGATGTTGCGCCTTCTTTATCTATTAAATATTGTAGCTTGCAGCTTGTGGCATTTTTAGACAGATTTCTTCCCGGCAGTGAAAAAGCGCCATCGTTCAAAAAACAATTGCGCAATGTACTTGGCTTTACGCCAGGCAATACTTCTTTATACAAGGCAGCGCTTACCCACCGCTCCGTAAAAGAAATGGCCGATGAGAACAACGAAAGGCTGGAATACCTGGGCGATGCCATCCTGAGTGGCATTGTAGCGGATTTTCTTTTTAAAAAATACTCTTACAAAGAAGAAGGCTTTTTAACCGAAATGCGGAGCAAAATGGTTAACCGCACTACGTTAAATGATATTGCCCTGAAAATGGGATTGAAAAAAATTACCAATTTTAATAAGTTCGACAATTCGCTTCGCATCAGCCAGATTTTTGGCAATACGCTGGAAGCCGTTGTGGGTGCTGTTTACCTCGACAAGGGTTTTGCCAAAACAAAATTATGGGTGATGGAACGCATCATCCTGCCGCACTTGTTTATGGAAGATTTGGAAAACCTTGAAATCAATCACAAGAATAAACTCTACGGATGGGCCAACAAGAACGGTAAAAATCTTGAGTTTGAAACCATGGATGAAAGAGTAGAAGGCGGCCGCCGTCTTTTTACTATTGGCGCAGTAGTGGATGGGGCCTTAATAGCCGAAGGAAAAGCATACAATAAAAAAGACGCCAGCCAGATTGCAGCGCAAATTGCTGTAGAAAAATTAGGCCTCATTGAAAAAGAAGCCTGATACCATAGGCCCAAAAATCAACCAGTTAGCCCATAACCATCTTCCAAAGATTGATTGATCTCAATAAATATTGCAAAAAGCTTTTAAATTATAAAAAAAGATTATAGTTTTATCCCATCATAATATCCGCGCATCAACCGCCCCGGCCAATCGGGTTTCGTAAGTAAATAAATAAAATACATCCTTTACCTTCCGTTGAGCTATTTTTACAAAACCCCCGGGTTTTGCCGACGACCTCGTATATCCTGTATAAAAGCCTCCACCCCGTATCTATGATGATTTACCGGTAACGTTTCTTTGGAAGCAGGTATATTGACAAATCGCTTTCTTTCCATTGAATTGGTTTTACAAAGCCCCGGTCTTACCAGCAATTGCTTATATCCTCTGCACAAGAACCTCCAGCCAATGTTTCTATGATGATTCAACTAAGTATCTATTCGATCATCATAAACTCTACAGAAAATGACAAAATTCTATTCAACTATTGTATTGCTAGTATTAGCTGTTGCCGCGTTTGGACAATCGCGGAGATTGATTAAGGCAACCACCTCAGGCAGCTGGACCAGCGCCGCCACCTGGACCACCACAGGAAATCCCACAATCCCCACCGACAATGATAGTATTGTAATTGCTTCGGGTGTTACAGTTACTTTTGGTGTAAGCGGTGGAAGCTCAATTACCCTGCAAAATGTTATTGTAGATGTATTTGGTTTTCTTGTGTTTGATGAACCCAACGGGGCTTCCAAATCAAACGATTTAACCATTTATACTACAAGCAATAATCCTGTTCCGATTGTTCGTTTAGCTACAGGTGCAACTATTTCCAAAGGGGTTGACAATACAGGCAAAGGAAATATCTATGCTAACGTAAATAACACAGGCACCCAGGTAAAATATTCAACAAATGCAGTAACACCTGCACCACTGGCTGGCCAAACCGCAGGTCCAACTATAACAGGTCCGGCATTTGCTCAGAACACGACAGGCCAACCCCTTTATTTCACCACCGGTTCCAATGCAGCTTTACCACTAACCCTTACCATGTTTAAGGCCGCTGTAAACGGAAATAATGTGGTACTTAACTGGACAAGCCAGCAGGAAATCAATACCCAATCGTTTATCATTGAAAGAAGCACCAATGGCAGTAGCTGGGCACAGGTGGGTACTGTACCTGCCAAAGGCAATGCATCTGGTGTTGCTACCAACTACCAGTTTGAAGATAATAATGCACCTGCTATCAGTTATTATCGTATCAGGATTGTTGATGTTGATGGCAAAACGACGTTTACCGGCACACTGGTTACCCGTTTAAAAAACAGTGATATTAATGTGTCTATATTCCCCAACCCTGCTGTAAATAGTGTAAACATTTCAATTGGCAACAATCTGTCTCAACAGGGCTTTACCATTAATGTACTGAACCATATGGGTCAATTGGTAGCACGCAGACAAATAGGCGCAGGCACCAGCGTAGTTTCTTTTGATTTAACCAACTATCAAACCGGCACCTATACATTCGATATGCATTTCAGCGGCGGAACAAGAGAAGCACACAAACTGGTTGTAACAAAATAATACTTTAATAAACATTCTTTAAAAGCGGATGGCAATCCATCCGCTTTTACTTTTTTTCCATACAAAGTTCTATCAGCACACCATTGGTTTCTTTGGGATGTAAAAAACAAACCAATTTATTATCAGCGCCGTCTTTGGGTTGCTCGTTCAGCAATACAAAACCTGCTTTTTTTAACCGCTCCATCTCTGCAACAATATCTGCTACTTCAAAAGCTATATGGTGCAGCCCCTCTCCTTTTTTTTGGATGAACCTTGCAATAACACCTTCTTCACTGGTGCTTTCCAGCAGCTCAATTTTTGTGTCGGCCTGCCGGAAAAAAGCCGTATTAACATTTTCACCCAATACTGTTTCGGTTTTGTAACAGGCGCTGTTGAGCAATTTTTCAAACAAGGGTATAGATACAGATAAATCCTTTACCGCTATGCCAATATGCTCTATTTTACTCATAGTAATAATTGTTAAAAACCAGGTTGTTGTCACCTGGTTGTAAACCACTTCACCCCAATTTAGGTTATAAAAGTAGAACCAATTGGGGTAAATTTGTGTTTATCAATAAAGGCTTTACATGCTTAATTTACCGGTGTACCTCGACAACAATGCTACCACCGCCTGCGATCCGCGGGTAGTAGAGGCAATGCTGCCATATTTTACCCGGTTTTTTGGCAATGCCGCCAGCCGTAACCATTCTTTTGGCTGGCAGGCAAAAGAAGCTGTAGACTATGCGCGTGAACAGGTGGCCGAACTAATTGGTGCGGAACCGCAGGAAATCATTTTTACCAGCGGTGCCACAGAAGCAGACAATCTTGCCATTAAGGGCGTGTTTGAGATGTATAAAAATAAGGGCAACCACATTATCACCGTTGCCACCGAACATAAGGCTGTACTGGATACCTGTAAACATCTCGAAAAAGAGGGAGCATACATTACCTGGCTGGACACGCAACCGGATGGACGTATTGACCTCCTGGCACTGGAGGCAGCCATACAACCTTCTACTATCCTGATAGCTGTAATGTATGCCAATAACGAGACAGGCGTTGTTCAGTCCATCAGGGAAATCAGCGCTATTGCAAAAAAACACGGAATTATTTTTTTTAGCGATGCGGTGCAGGCCGCGGGTAAAATTGCGGTAAATGTACTGGAAGACGGCATTGATATGATGTCTCTCTCTGCCCACAAAATGTATGGGCCAAAAGGAGTAGGGGCCTTATATGTACGCAGAAAAAACCCGAGGATAAAACTAACCGCCCAAATAGATGGGGGCGGGCATGAAAGGGGTATCCGCAGCGGCACTTTAAACGTGCCTGGTATTGTAGGTTTTGGCAAAGCCGCCGAACTGGCAAAAAATGAAATGGAACCGGAGGGGAAACGTTTAAGTGTATGGAGAAATAAACTGGAAGACGCTTTATTGCAGCTGGGAGAAGTAACAATAAATGGCAGCGCCACGCACCGTTTACCACATGTCAGCAGCCTGTCGTTTAAATTTACTGAGAGCGAAGGGCTATTGATGGGACTGAATAAAAATGTTGCGCTAAGTGCCGGCAGCGCCTGCACTTCTGCATCTATGGAACCATCTCATGTATTGAAGGCAATGGGGCTGTCAGACGAAATGGCCTTTGCCGCGTTGCGTTTTGCCCTGGGCAGGTTTACTACCCTGGAAGAAATTGATTACGTGATAAAAAAAGTTACAGACGCTGTTAGACAGTATAGAGTACTTAGTATTTAGACTACCGGCATTATTCAAACTACCGGCACCCTGACCCTGGATTTGGATATACTAAATACTTTGTACCATTCAACCGGAAGTCTGCATCTCAATACTAAGAACTAAATATTTTTAGACTGGAAGTCTTATTACTAAATACTAAAAATCTCTTGAAATGATATTTGTAAGCGATAAAGCAAAAGAAAGGGTGCAGCACCTGATGGCAGAAGATGCGAAGCTGGATAAAGACTATTTTCTGCGTGTATCCGTGGTAGGTGGTGGATGCTCGGGTCTTAGCTATAAAATGGACTTTGACAATGTTACCAGGCCATCTGACCAGGTATTTGAAGACAATGGTATAAAAGTGGTAACCGACCTGAAAAGCTTTTTATACCTTGTTAATACCACATTGGAATTTTCTGAGGGCCTGAATGGCAAGGGATTTTATTTTAATAATCCCAATGCAAGTCGTAGTTGCGCCTGCGGAGAAAGCTTTGCTGTATAGACACTACATGAAACACAACAGGACGAATAAACGATAAACACCCGATAAAAAAAGACCTTTGATTTTGTCAGAGGCCTTTTTTTTACTAAAATCAGGAATCGTTTTTGAATCACAAAATCCCTATGCCACAAAATCAGCAATTCATAAATCTTTCTCCATAATATAATGTGGAATGGTTACTTCGGTGAATTCTTCGCCGGTAATATGATAACCTTGTTTTTCGTAAAAACCAGCCGCTGTTTTACGGGCATGCATCAGTAGTTTTTTATAGCCCATATCGCGGGCAAGATTTTCGGCAAAATTCATCAATGCGCGGCCAATACCCTTGCCCTGCACATTGTTCATAACCGCCATTTGCCGCAACCTTACCGAATTGCCAGGCTGTTTGATCAGCATGCAGCAACCCAACATACGATCGTCTTCAAAAGCGCCAATCAATACCTCATCTTTCTCTTTTTCAAGCTCTTCGGGTGTAAAACTAAGGCCAAGCGGTTTGCGCAATATGTCCATACGCATCTGAACCATTTGCTGGTATTCTTTTGTGCCGTGATCTATAATTTTTAATGCCATGCAGTTAGAGGTTATTAATGTTGGATTGAACCCCAATTTACAAATAAGCAATGATAATTGATGTTTCTGATGGAAGAAAAAGGAGGACAATTTGCCATTTAAGCTATTTGGCGATGTTGGCATTTTATCCGGTAGTATCCTGGCAACAAATCACAAAATTCTGCCATGCCAAAATCAGTCATCCTTTTGCGTTGAATACATTATTTTTGACGCATGTGGCCTGTTTGTAAAAAAGAATTCCGCCAGTTTTTTAGTAGTCTTACGGGCATCATAGCCCTGGCAGTTTTCGTGCTGCTCAACGGTTTGTTTCTTTTTGTCTTCCCCGACAGCAATTTGCTGGATTTTGGCTATGCAACGCTGGATAAGTTTTTTGAGCTGGCTCCCTGGATACTCACTTTCCTGGTGCCCGCCATTACCATGCGCACACTTTCCGAGGAATTTAAAGGGGGTACCTACGAAATATTGCAGACCAAACCCCTTGGTTATGCCCAGGTAGTTGGTGGTAAATACATTGGATGTTTACTCATTGTGGTGATGGCCCTGGTGCCAACATTGCTGTACGTTTTCAGCATACAGGCATTAAGCGCGGGCGGTACAGGTATTGATATGGGCGGCATTGCCGGTTCTTATATCGGTTTGTTTTTTTTGGCGGCGGTATTTACGGCCATTGGCATTTGTTGCAGCAGTTTAACCAGCAACGCCGTAGTGGCCTTTATTGTAAGTGCATTTGCCTGTTTTATTTTATATAGCGGTTTTAATGCTATCAGCCGTATAGCTGCCCTTGCATCGGGTGCAGGCTATTATATAGAAATGCTGGGAATTGATTTTCATTACCGCAGCATTAGCCGGGGTGTGATAGACAGCCGCGATATTATTTACTTTATCAGCGTAATTGTTTTCTTTTTGTTGTTTACACAACGCAACCTTATTAAACGCAGGCCCTGAATGAAAAAATTACTGGCTACAAAATACTGGTGGATTGTTTTACTTGCTTTGCTGGTGCTGATAAACTACGCTGCTTCTTATATTACGGTACGTGCCGATCTTACTGAAGAAAAGAGGTTCACACTTTCCCAGCCAACAAAAAAAATGCTGAGAAGCATAGATGGACAGGTAAACATTACTGTTTTCCTGGAAGGCGATTTACCCAAAGACTTTAAAAAATTAAGAAACAGCACTACCGGACTGTTGCAGCAGTTTAAAGAAATTGGCCGGGGTAACATAAAATATTCTTATGAAAAGCCCGGTGCAGGCTTAAGTGACTCGGCTAAAACATACTTCCTGGATTCGTTGGCAAGACTGGGTATCAGACCTTATACCATTGATGCGCAGGTAAAAGAGGGTGAAGGGTCGGAACAAAGACAGGTGGTGCCGGGTGCCTTAGTTGCTTATAAAGACAGGGTAATAGCGGTAGATCTGCTGGCGGGCCAGAACTCAGAGCTGGATGAAAGCTCTATTAACCGGGCGGAAGCTACCCTGGAGTATAAGTTCGCCAATGCCATTAATAAGATTACAAAAGATACCGTGCCGCTTATTGGTTATCTTACCGGCAATGGCGAACCGCTTTCTTATAATGTGTACGACTTAATTGGCAATAACCTGAAACGAAACTATGCATTCCGCATTTTTAATATCGATAGTTTCCCCGTTATACCAGCGGTTTTTAGTGCGATGATAATTACAAAACCCACACAAAAATTTACAGACGAACAAAAATTAAAAATTGATCAGTACGCCATGCACGGTGGTAAATTATTGTGGATGATTGATAACCTGTATGCTGAAATGGACAGCCTGGAGCGTTCGCAAAATGAATTTATTGCTTTTGACCGGGGGCTTAACCTGGAAGATCAGTTGTTTAAATACGGTGTGCGCATCAATCTTGATTTGGTAGAAGACATCAATTGTGATGGCTATCCGTCTGTAATTGGCTCGCAGGGGGGTAAACCGCAGATAAAGGTATTGCCCTTTAATTATTTTCCGCTGCTGGCCAATTACAATAATCACCCCATTGCCAAAAACCTGGACTACGTGGTGTCGCAGTTTCCCAGTTCAATTGATACGGTAGTGGCGGCAGGTATTCAAAAGACCGTCCTGCTGGCAACATCCGATGCAACAAAAATTCTCAGCAGCCCGGCGAAAGTAAGTTTTACAGAGCTGGCCACCCAGGCCAATATTGCCAGTTTTAACCGGAAAAATGTGCCGGTAGCAGTATTGCTGGAAGGTGAATTTCATTCGCTTTACACTAACAGGCTCACAACAGCCATGCGCGATTCGCTGGCAGCCGGCGGCAGCCAGTTTATGCCGCAATGTACAACCGCCAATAAAATGATAGTGATAGCCGATGGCGATATAGCTCTGAATGCAGTTGCAAAAAATGAAGGGCCCCTTCAAATGGGCATGAACCCTTATACCAAATACAAATATGCCAACAGCGAGTTTATTATGAATTGTGTAGAGTACCTGGCAGATAACTCAGGCATACTGGAGGCACGCAGTAAAGATCTCACACTTCGTTTGCTGGATAAGCAAAAACTGGAAACAGATAAAACAAAATGGCAGTTGATTAATATAACTGTTCCCTTGCTGCTGGTTATTTTATTCGGAGGGTTTTACCAGGTTATGCGCAAAAGAAAATATAGCAGCGCATAGGCAAACATACTGGCCGGGCTTTCTTTTCCAGGATGCGTTATATGTTTTTTCTAACCGGGAAATAGCAGGGAATAGTGAAAAACAACCTGCGCCGCACCGTGATGCCGTGCTGCAAAAGCTAAAGAAACAAAGCCGGTTTTTCTTTTTTATATTGTGGTTAAGGCTTATCATTTTTGTTCAAAAGAAAATGTGTAAGTACGCAACTGAACTAACGGGATTCAGCAATTTTCTAAAAAAGAATGGACAGTTAATTTTTCACCCCCCCTGTAGTTATCTGCGAGTTTGCGGTCTTTTCCTTGTTATCTTTACAGCTATATAATCAGTTAATGGACAGAGAGCAGGTAACTTATTTAGTATTTGGAATTGCATTGGTAGTGGCACTGATATTTGATTTGGGCCTTCTGAGCAAAAAATCGTCCGTCATATCAACCAAAAAGGCCCTGACCCAAACCATATTCTGGGTGGCGCTCGCCCTGGGTTTTGGCGTCTTCGTGGCTTTGCAGAACGGGCACACGGTGGCTATAGAATACCTGAGTGCTTATCTTATGGAGTGGAGCCTGAGCATTGATAATATTTTTGTTTTTATTCTCATTTTTACATTCTTTGGCGTTAAAGAGATGCATTATGCACGGGTATTGCTGATAGGCATACTAACGGCCATACTGCTGCGCATTGCTTTTATCTCGGTGGGCATAGAGCTGGTAGAACGTTTCCGGTGGATATTGTACATATTTGGCGTGATACTGGTGATTACCGGTGTTAAAATGTTTGCTGCTAAGAAAGATGAAGAAATAGATATGGCCAACAACCGCATCTACAAATTTTTAAAGCGCGTGTTTCCCATTACTGCAGAAGAAAACGGTATCCACTTTACAATTATCAAAAATGGCAAACGCTTTTTTACCAAAATATTTGTGGTAGTTATTATGCTGGCAACGATAGACGTGTTGTTTGCCCTTGACTCAATACCTGCAGTATTTGCCATCTCACAAAACAGGCTGGTGATATATACTTCCAACATATTTGCTGTGCTGGGTTTACGTTCCCTGTTCTTTTTGCTGAAAGGCGCCGTTGATAAATTCAGCCACCTGCAGCAGGGTATTGCCATTGTGCTTATTTTTATAGGGCTTAAGATGCTGGCCGAAATAAAGTATATTGACATTCATATACCTGTTTACATTTCGCTGATTGTAATTGTTGTTTGCCTGGTGGGTGCCATTCTATACTCCATGCAGGTAGCAGAAAAGGATGAAGAGGCGGGTTAACACATCATTTATTTATTAATAGCATTTTGTGTACAGCATTGATCAAATTATTGGCATTGTAAAAGGCCGGTGGCTGCAGCAGGGAGATGCAGCCAGTATTGCCTATCTCTTAACCGACAGCAGAAAATTATTGTTCCCGGCCAATTCGCTGTTTTTTGCGCTGAAAGGCCCGCGGCGTGACGGGCATTTGTTTTTACACGAGGCTTATGACAAGGGGATAAGAAATTTTGTTGTGTCTTCCGAAACCGGTGTTGACTTGCCGGCAGGCGTAAATATTATTATTGTAAAAGATACACTGCAGGCACTGCAGGCACTGGCTGCTTACCACCGGAAGCAATTTTCGATCCCGGTTATCGGTATTACAGGCAGCAATGGAAAAACGATTGTAAAAGAATGGCTGAACCAGTTACTGGAAGAAAAATATGCCATAGTCCGCAGTCCCAAAAGCTATAATTCACAACTGGGTGTGCCATTGAGTGTCTGGCAGATGAACAGTAATTACACACTGGCCATATTTGAAGCCGGCATTTCACAAAGTGGCGAAATGGATAAGCTGGAAAAAATTATCCAGCCCTCCATTGGCATTTTTACCAATGTAGGCGAAGCGCACAGCGAAGGTTTTCTAAACCGGAAGCAGAAAGTCAAAGAAAAGTTGCAGTTGTTTAAACATGCACAGACGCTTATCTACTGCAGCGACTACCCCGAAATAAATGAAGCGGTTGCAGAATTGGTGCAGCGGCTGCGCAATCAGCCCGACGACAAATTGAATTTGTTCAACTGGAGCACCAAAACAGATGCAGTGGTTCGCATTACCTCTCTGATAAAAGACGATGCATTTACCTATGTAAGCGCGGTGTACAAAGACAGTGAACTGTCGTTTAAAATCCCATTCACAGATGATGCTTCCCTTGAAAATGCGCTTACCTGTTATTGCACCCTGCTGCACCTGGGTGCGGATAACCGTTATATACAGGAGCGGTTGTTACAATTGTCGCCCCTGGCCATGCGGCTTGAATTGAAAAAAGGAATTAATAATTGTTCAGTTATCAACGACAGCTATTCTGCGGATCTCAGTTCATTAAAAATTGCGCTCGATTTCCTGGCCAGGCAACAACAGCATGCGCGTAAAACGATCATTCTTTCGGATATACCCGAAAGTGGCAAAAGTGAAAAGGAGTTATACCAGACGGTAGCCGATACGTTGCAGGAAAAAAAAATAAACAGGTTTATCGGAATTGGCCCGCAACTGGCCAGGCACAAAAATATATTTGAAGCAATTGCCGGTGTTGAGACAAATTTTTATACGGGAACAGATGCCTTCAAAAAAGATTTTTTTCATTTAAAATTTCAGAACGAGACTATATTGCTGAAAGGCGCCCGGGTATTTGAATTTGAACAACTGTTGCCCCTGCTGGAGCAGAAAGTGCACCAGACAGTACTTGAAATCAACCTGAGTGCCGTGTTGCACAACTTACAGCAATACCAGCAGGCTGTTAAGCCATCTACCAAAATAATGGCCATGGTAAAAGCTTTCTCTTATGGCAGCGGCAGCTATGAGATAGCGAACCTGCTGCAATTTCACAAAGCAGATTACCTGGCAGTAGCTTATGCCGATGAAGGCATAGAACTACGCAAAGGCGGTATTAGCCTGCCCATTATGGTAATGAACCCGGAAGACAACTCATTTGACGCCCTGGTACAGTTTAACCTGGAACCGGATATCTGGTCTTTTGAATTACTACAGGCATTTGATGAATACCTGAAGAAAGAAGGGCTGCAGCAATATCCTGTGCACATAGAGCTGGAAACAGGGATGAACAGGCTTGGGTTTAATACCGAGGATATCGCATTGCTGTCGGAAAAACTGGCTGCCAGTTCCTGCAAAGTGCAATCGGTATTTACACACCTGGCAGCAAGTGAAGACCCCGGCAGTGAAGCCTTTACTTTACAACAGGCCGGTAAATACTTTACTGCTGTAGATATATTAAAAAAGCAAATCGAATATCCTTTTATACAGCATATAGCTAATTCGGCTGCCATTCTCCGTTATCCCCGGTTGCAACTGGATATGGTAAGACTGGGGATTGGTTTATATGGCATTGACAGTGCCGCAACCCAACAGTTGGATCTGAAAGAAGTTTCAACGCTTAAAACCACCATTGCGCAGATAAAATATGTAAAACAGGGAGAAACAATCGGGTATGGGCGAAAAGGCATTGCCACTACTGACACGGTGATAGCCACTGTGCGGCTGGGTTATGCAGATGGATATCCAAGACGACTGAGCAATGGAGCCGGAAAAATGCTGGTGAATGGAAAACTTGCCCCGGTTATTGGTGTTATTTCAATGGATATGACCATGCTGGATATAACAGGTGTAGGACATGCTGAAGAAGGCGATGAAGTAATTGTATATGGCCGGCAGTTATCTGTACAGCAGGTGGCTGAATGGGCGCAAACCATTCCATATGAAATCATGACGGGTATATCGCAACGCGTAAAACGTGTTTATTTCGAGGAATAGCAATGCAGGAAAAGGGTTAAAAATACCGACTGGGAATTTAATTTTGACACCCGCCAGAAAGGTTTTAAGAATATGAAACTGAAGCACCGCATCAGTCATATTACAGAAGATTTGGCCGGTCACCCGACCAGGAGAATATAAAAATTATATTAAAATATAGTCATTGGCTTTCATAATCAGTGCCTTCCTTCAGGACAGATGGCTGGTAGCCATGGCAGCTAAATTTAACGTGGCATGTCCCGCGTCAACCTCTCAACTGCCAGCGAAACCATTATATTTGCCAATTAAAAAATAACCGGTGAAGGGAAGAAATATAGTAGTGCTTATCCTGCTAATACTTATCATAGATCAGGCGCTTAAATTTTGGGTTAAAACGCATATGCCCCTCAGCGAAGACTGGGATCAGTTCCATGCCATGCTTACCCCGTACGACCGGGGTATCCGGCCACTGGGGGGAAGTTGGTTCCAGGTATATTTTGTAGAGAACTCCGGTATGGCCTGGGGCTGGGAACTGGGAGGAAGCTGGGGTAAAATGGCGTTGACGCTATTCAGGCTGATTGCCGTTGTTGCCGGCATTTTTATTCTTCGCAGTTTTATTGAAAAAAAATACCACCGGGGATTTATAATCTGTGCCGCTTTAATCTTTGCGGGTGCTTTGGGTAACCTTATAGATAGCATGTTTTATGGGCTTATTTTCGATGAAAGCACCCGTTTTCATGTTGCCCAGTTATTTCCGCCAAAGGGTTACGCAGGTTTTCTGCATGGCAAGGTGGTAGATATGCTGTACTTCCCCATTATAAAAGATAAACTGATACCTGAATGGGTGCCACGAATGGGTGGTGAAAGGTTTACTTTTTTTAGCCCCGTTTTTAATATTGCGGATGCCTCCATATCCACCGGCGTTATTGCCATCCTTGTTTTTCAAAGGCGGTTTTTTAAAAAAGAAGATGAGAACCAAAATGCATCGGTAGAAACCAATACGCCTGTCAACGATAATGTGCAGGTATTATAGCATCGCAGCCTCACTAAATTGGACCGGTCTGCCATAACTTAACCTGTCATAAAACATTTGTAACTTTATAGTTATTAATTGCCAACCTTTTCGGCGCCCAACCCGTATCAAAGGAATAATCGCCGGAAAATAATCGTCCCCTTCATTATTTGCCTCCAGGCATCCTAACCTTATAAAGATAAACACATAAAAATGAAGTATTTACAGCGTTTACTGGGTTTATTTGTAATTAGTACCGTTGTTTTTTCGTGTCAAAAAGAATACAGTGTAGAAAACGGCACTATTACAGCCTCTGTTACTGCACAATGGGAGTTTAAAGAAAATGGCGTTCAGTTTAAGGGACCTATAGATACTGTATCTGTTGATACCATCAGCGGGTATAAATTTCTAACCCTGAACGGGCGCTCCGATGACGGTACCACACAGATAACCCTGCAGGTTTTTGGTGCCGATTTAAAAGTGGGTACTTATAAAACCCCATTTAGTTTATTTGCCTATATAAAGGGCTCAACGGTTATTTACCAAACCAATCAATCTGCCACAGACTCTTTCACCATAACACTGTCAAAAGTAGATACCACGGGTGTAACCGGTACATTTAGCGGTAAAGCAATGAGTGGCAATGCGTCCAAGACAATTGTGGATGGTAAATTTTCTGCTGTAATAAAAAGAGCCACCACCCCATCTTCTGCCGACAGCGGCAAAGTGGTACTATGGAGCAAGGCCGGTTGCGGAGGGGGTACCAGCACCAATCCGATTGCTGTTTCTGTAGGCACCAAAAGCGGCCAGATAACCAAATTTTTTACAACTGAGCCCACTACCTGCGATCCTGCTGGTTCCTTCTTTCTTAGCCTGCCGGTAGGCAGCTATCCATGGGTGGCCAAATGCGGTACAGATTCAGTTACCGGTACGTTTTCAGTAACCAAGGGCGGTTGCACCAAGGTGCAGGTCGATTTTACCACTCCAACCCCTGCGGGTGATTACTTTCCAACCACTACCGCCTCCAACTGGAGTTATATACACGCTGGCGGCGCGGCAGACGATACCTTATTTGTGTACAGTACCGGTAACACAAAAATGTTTACAGGTACAGCCTACAACATATTTATCAACGACTATGGCACATCGGGTTTCGACACCAGTTATTACCGCAAGGGCAATGGCTTATACTATGAATATTACCCTGCCAGTTACAATGCTTTTGGACTTGATTCGCCTGCTACAGCCGTAGAACATATTTTCCTGAAAGACAATGTTGCACAGGGAAATACATGGACATCCAGCTACAATGGAACTTACAACAGTATTGCGCTTACTGCCACCATAAACGATACGCTTGCACAGAAACTGACTACCTATACGGTTGGCGGCAAGTCATATCCAAATGTGCTGGAAGTACACAGCGGATATTACGCAGTGTTTCCTGCACCTATTGGCAAGCAACAACTCTACTTGATTAAACAATGGTTTGCAAAAGGCGTGGGCCTTATTCAATATTACCAGTATGATGCTACCAATGCTACTGATTACACAATTAATATAACCAGGGCACAGGTGAATTAATCCTTACACTTTTTAAACAGTCCCGGTTATTACTGATAACCGGGATTTTTTTGTGCAGTAGGGCAGCAAAAAGCCAGGCAGGTTTCGCCGCAGTAAACTGTTTTTGTGTCAACCTGTTTCGGGACGGGGCATACAATTAAATACAAAAACCCCGCCTGGAAAGGCAGGGTCTTGTACAACCGTAAGATGAAATTCATAATCAATGCTGAAGTGGCCAACTGCGAAGCTGCTGCAACAGCCACTGACTACTTAACAAAGTACGGGTACGGGATCAACAACTCATGGTCTTTACCATTAGCATGAGCGTAAGTAAGCAAGCTTAATTTTTTATTTTTATAACCCGTTTATTTATCACCTGTTTATCTGCTTGTATGCGCAGGAAATAAGTTCCATTGCTGAGCAGATCAAGATCTGTAAATGTTACTTTATTAAAGCCCTTATAAAATGTTTCTTCTTTTTGTTTTACCAGCCTGCCAAAACTGTCAAACAACAGAATATTTGTTTTCATATCTGCAGGGGCAACAGCATCAAATGATATATAACTGTCAAAAGGATTGACCAGTGATTTTATTTCAAAACTGATATTGCCGGTATACAAAATAATCACCTGGCTATAAGTAAAACCCGTTGCAGTTACCAGCTTAATGCGGTAGTACATGATATCATTGACCGGTTCGTTGTCAGTAAACGTATAATTCCGGGGCGCTTCGTCTTTGGCAACCGCATTTACAGTGCCTGTTTTTTGAAAATGAATAGCATCAGTACTTTTTTCAATTTCAAAATACAAACCCTGTTTTTCATTGGTAGTGGTCCATGCAAGTGTGGCAAGACCACTGCTCACCTTACCCCTGAAAGAAACCAGCTGGTTGCCGGGTAAAATAAGACAGGTGCTTGTTAAAACCTGAACGGTAGTGCTGGCAGTAAACACACAGGAAGGATTATTGAGGCTGGCCGGTGCAGCCGCCACTTTAATACGGAACATGGTATGGTTCATCGATACATCGGCAAGAAACGACGGATAAGTAGCCGTATACTGGTATTGACCACTCACCAAAACAGGATTGCCGGTACCGGTAACTCCCGTACTGGTCCACGTAGCGCCGTTGTCTGTGCTCTTTTCCCATTCCCAGTAAATATAATTTGAAAAGTAAGAGCTGATGATACCCGACATATCTACCTGGTTGCCTGCGCACACTACCAGGTTGGGAGATGGTTGCAAATTAAGATTGGGGGCACAGGTGGCCAGGGATATATCGTCAATGGCCCAGTCGTTACCACCACCACCGGGTGCATTATTACGCACCATAGCAGTAAGCGAATTTTGCGAAGGCCCGGTTAGGTATGTAAATCCTTTCTTTACCCATAGACCATCATAGGCAATATCGCCGGTTGTATAATAATCAATGCCGTTGATTGCCAGCGTAAGATTTGGTTTTACACCCGATGAATCATTGGCTGCTGTAGGAATATACCCTGCGCTGCTGGCGCCTTTGCCATTGGAGTCGCAACCACACTTTGAACAAATATTCCTCATCCACAATGAAAACTCGTAGTATGTATTGGGGCAAAGACCAGTAATGCTTTGATAAAAGGCTGAGTCGATACGATAGCTGGCATTAATAACCAGCATATATCCGCCATTGCTTTTATTTACAGTGTCTGCCGGGGGATTGCCCAGGGTTGGACTTACGGCGCCGGTATGGTCGCCAATAATATCCCATACACCAAATACCCTGTGAGAAGTGGCGGATGGATCGGGCTTTGGCCAACTGTTAACGATGCTGTATCCCGCGCCGGCCGTACTGGTATTATTTGAAATGCCGTAGTAATAGTCGTTCGGATTATTCGATGAAAACTGCGCATAGGTATAACTGGGAGGTACATTGGCCGAAGTGCCGCGGTCTTTGTTTTTTCCTGATCCAAAAGTGCCGTTAAATTCCGTACCAATGGCATTGGCGCCTACTGAATTGGCGCAAAGGCCATAATTGGTAAATACCGCCGCAATATCTGCAGGAAAAAAACCGGTAGCCATAGCCCCGGAAATGGCATATTTATAGGTCACAAAACCACCGCCAAGACTTATCTGGCCGCCCAGGGCAGCTGTTATTTTTATTTTATAGGAAGCCACCATAATACAGGTACTGCCAAAAAAGGATGGCTTATCGGTATTTTTTATTTGTCCCCTTCTGAAAGCAGTGGCTTGTTTACCGGCTGCGGGATTAAAGCCAAGGTTGATGTTTACAGCGGAGCCCGCTATCCATCCGCAATCATCGCCTGGGGCATCCGTAAAAGATTTATAGATTTTGCCTTCATTGGTAAGGACTGCAAGACTACCTGGTACGTAGGAAGTTCCTGCCGGAATATTGTCAAAAAAACCGCAGCTATCCATTGTACCCAATTTTACCACAAAAGTGGCTTTTATTTGCAGGATATCCCCGGGTTCCATGGTGCCGCCTGCCGTGCCTTTGGTAAGGTTGATATAACTTTTGCCATAGTCTACCGCTTGCGCAACTGATGAAAATTCAGCACCTGTTAAAAAGATGAGTAAATAAGGGAGGCATAAAAAAGGATAAGGTAAAGATCTCTTCATGGTACAGGATTTCGGTGTATATACAATAAACAGTGTTATTATATCACTTCAAATTTACCCACGGCTTATCATAAAAGCAATCGGATATATACCTGCGCAAGGCTGGTTTTTTGCCTGCGCGGCGTCGAAAAATGAGCCTTTTTTTCCTGTATAAGTGGAAAGCTTTATTGGTAACTATACTACGATTGCAAAATTGGGTGATCGATAATTTGGGATAGTAAAAATACCAGGAGGAAACGGTTGTTTCCTACCTGGCGGCACACGTTGTTTTGCTATACCATAATCCGCTTCAGCGTACTATTTTGGCTAAGTAGAAAGTGTAGTTTTGCCTTTGATAAAATACTTAGCACCGGTATTGAAGTCATTCTTAATCCAATAAACTATGAAAAAGTATTACCTGCTTTTTGTTTTGGCCACCCTGGTTTCGGGCAATTATTTGATTGCTCAGAAAGAAACCAGCAATAACTCACCGGCTGCCGGCAAAGCCAGCGAAATGAATAACAATGGTAATCTGTCCGCAAACACAACGAAAACGGTGCAGGTACAGTTATTGTTTTTTAAAGCGGGAATAAGCAATGATGTGAGTAAACTGCATTGGGTAACCGAAGATGAGCATGGATTGAAATCTTTTACTATTGAGCGCAGTACCAACAGCCGCGATTTCTATCCCATTGCCATTATGCCTGCGATGAATGAGGATGGCCAACTGGTTTATAAATATGCAGACAGTGCCATTAGTAAACTGTCGGCCCCGGCTGTTTTTTACCGGTTGAAAATCGCCGATGAAACCGATGCTTTCAGCTATTCACCGGTGGCAAGTCCCACCGCCGGTTCGGCAACCAGCAACTCCGGCACTGCCAAATCAAATTCAAAATTAAAATAAACGAAGGTTTACTGAATTGGCCATAGCCATCAGGTATCCTGCAAATAAAAAGCTATAGTAAAAAGGCCCCGGAAAATCCGGGGCCTTTTTATTATGTTTCCTGGTGCAATAGTTTGTACCGCAACCACAGCTAAATTTTGCCGACCATTTTTGCCGGGTCTACCCAGGCATCAAATTCTTCGGGTGTTACATAGCCCAGCTTCACCGCCATTTCTTTTAATGTAGTTCCTTCTTTATGGGCTTTTTGTGCTATCTCGGCCGCTTTGTAATAGCCAATCTTTGTATTGAGCGAAGTAACCAGCATTAGCGAGTTATCTACATGCTTTTTAATATTTGCCTCTATAGGAGCAAGACCTGTTGCGCATTTATCATTAAAGCTTACACAGCCATCGCCAATAAGCCGCGCGCTATGGAGAAAATTATAGATCATGACCGGTTTAAAGACGTTCAGTTCAAAATGCCCGTTGCTGCCGCCAATACCAATGGTTACGTCATTACCCATTACCTGTGCGGCAATCATGGTCAGCGCTTCGCACTGGGTGGGGTTTACCTTGCCCGGCATAATGGACGATCCGGGTTCATTGTCTGGTATAAATAGTTCGCCAATACCGCTGCGTGGTCCGGATGACAGCATGCGCACATCGTTGGCAATCTTCATTAAACTTACCGCCACGGTTTTTAAAGCACCGTGCGCTTCCACAATGGCATCGTGCGCAGCAAGGGCCTCAAACTTATTTTCTGCCGTTACAAAAGGCAGCCCGGTAAGTGCTGCAATGTGTTTGGCTACGTTTATTGCATAGCCTTCCGGGGTATTAATGCCTGTTCCCACGGCAGTGCCGCCCAGGGCCAGCTCACTCAAATGCGGCAGGGTGTTTTTTATGGCTTTTAATCCGTGGTTTAACTGAGATACATAACCGCTGAATTCCTGTCCTACAGTCAGTGGAGTGGCGTCCATAAAATGCGTTCTGCCAATCTTTACCACATGCATATACGCTTTGCTTTTTGCTGCCAGCGTATCCCTTAACTTTTCAATGCCGGGTATGGTTATATCAACCAGTATTTTATAAGCCGCAATATGCATGGCAGTGGGAAATGTATCATTGCTGGATTGGGATTTGTTTACATCGTCATTGGGGTGAAGGAATTTTTCTTTGTCAGACAATTGTCCGCCATTGATTACATGGCCGCGGTATGCCACTACTTCGTTCACATTCATATTGCTTTGGGTGCCACTGCCTGTTTGCCAAACTACCAGTGGAAACCAGGCATCCAGTTTCCCTTCCAGAATTTCATCACAAACTTTTCCAATAAGATCACTTTTTTCCTTGCTTAGTACACCAGCTTCCAGGTTGGTAATAGCGGCTGCTTTTTTCAGGTAGGCAAATGCTTTTATGATCTCTTTGGGCATTTTGTTAATGTCCTGTGCAATCTTAAAATTATCAATGCTGCGCTGCGTTTGGGCGCCATACATCGCGTCTGCAGGTACTTTTACCTCGCCCATGGTATCTTTTTCAATTCTGTATTCCATATGCAATTTTGTTTTTAAATAATGCCAGGTATTTTGGCGGGCGGTAAAGGTAATAAAAGAACAGATTGCCCCTGATGCACCAATGGTTCATTTTATACTGTCAGGACCGGACTACTGTTTAAACCAGGGCTGTTACCTGTTGTTTCAGGTGCAAACGTTTGCGTTATATTTATATCAATTGTGGTTTAAGATGGCTTATGGCTTATTTTTAATGGCCGGTTACAAGGCATTAAACAATGAGAAAAATACTGCTGCTGCATTTTTTTATTTTATCACTGATGACGGTGGTTGCCCAGCCCAGGCACCATTTTGCCCTGGGACAATCAGATTTTCTGCTGGATGGAAAACCCTTCCAGGTGATCAGTGGTGAAATGCATCCTGCAAGAATTCCCAGGGAATACTGGCGGCAACGTATACAAATGGCAAAAGCCATGGGTTGCAATACCATTGCAGCATATGTGTTCTGGAATTACCATGAATCAAAAGAGGGTGTTTTTGATTTTACTACAGCAAACAGGAATATTGCAGCATTCATACGCATCTGCCAGCAGGAAAAAATGTGGGTGCTTTTCCGGCCCGGCCCCTATGTATGCGCCGAATGGGATTTTGGTGGCCTTCCGGCCTGGTTGCTGAAAATTCCCGACATTAAAATCCGCTGTATGGATAAACGTTATATGGCGGCAGTGGCAAAATATGTAAAACGTCTTTCACAGGAAATAAGGCCGTTGCTGGTGACCAATGGCGGACCGGTATTGATGGTACAGGTAGAGAATGAATATGGCAGTTACGGCAATGATAAAATCTATCTTGAAACCTTGCGCCGGTTATGGGTAAACAATGGCATCAATACACCCTTTTATACGGCCGACGGACCGACTGCATTTATGCTGGAAGCCGGCAATGCAGATGGTGCAGCGATTGGATTGGACAGCGGCAGCAGCGAAGCCGATTTTGACCAGGCAAAAAAAAGAAACCCGGGCGTGCCCTCTTTTAGCAGCGAAACTTACCCGGGTTGGCTAACGCATTGGGGAGAAAAATGGGCCCGCCCCGATACCAATAACCTGAAAAAAGAAATTAGTTTTCTCCTGCAGCATAAAAAATCCTTTAACCTGTATGTAATTCATGGCGGAACCAACTTTGGCTTTACTGCCGGCGCCAATGCTTTTTCGCCTGTTCAATACCAGCCCGATTTAACCAGCTACGATTATGATGCACCCATTAATGAACAGGGGAGGCCAACACCAAAATATTTTATGCTGCGCAATCTTATACAGCAATATGCAGATTATCCAATTCCTGATCTGCCCGCACCGGTAAGCACCATCGGCATACCACCCGTTTCCCTGTCTGCTTTTACTACCATCTGGAAAGCGTTGCCCGCGCCGGCGCATTACCCGCAGCCGGTACCCATGGAAATGCTGAATCAAAACCAGGGTTTGGTATTGTACAGAACAAAGCTTATTGGCCATAAAAGCGGTAAGCTGACGATTACCGAACCGCATGATTATGCATTGGTATTCCTGGATGGTAAATTAACAGATACCGTTTACAGGGATGGCGGTAAATGGACGGTTACCCTTCCCGCAACAAACACAAAAGACCCCGTACTGGATATACTGGTGGAAGGTATGGGGCATATCAATTTTGCCCAGTACATGATTGACAGAAAAGGCATAACGGACAGGGTTACCCTAAATGGAATGACGCTGATGGACTGGGAAGTTTTCTCACTGCCGATGACGGATGCGTTTATTGCTTCATTAAAGCCTGTCTACCCGGAAGGTTTTCACAACGGTGTTTTTTTCAGGGGCGATTTTAACCTGGCCACCACCGGCGATACTTATTTTGATATGCACAATTATTCAAAAGGCATGGTATATATAAACGGGCACAATCTTGGCCGCTACTGGAATATGGGTCCGCAGCAAAGATTGTATTGCCCGGCGGCCTGGTTAAAAAAAGGTAAAAATGAAATCATTGTTTTTGATCTGCACCAGCAGCAGGCCGCAACAGTAAGTGGTATGAATTCGCTGGAATAAAATCCGTTGTAGCTGCTCATCACTATTGATGGCAACAAACGCATCTTACAATTACCTGCAAATAAAGTTTATGAAAAAATTTCTGCTAACGAATGCCTTTTGCCTGCTGCTGATGGTAAGTTTTGGGCAAACCTACCAGCCGAACTGGTCATCGCTGGATCGGCGGCCAACACCGCAATGGTTTAAGGACGCCAAGTTTGGCATTTTTATTCACTGGGGCGTGTATTCTGTGCCCGCCTTTAGCAAAAAAGGACAATATGCTGAATGGTACCAGCATGCGTTGAACAGCAATGACACTGCCACCGTTAGTTATAATAAAAAGAAATTTGGCGACCTTACCTATTACCAATTGGCAGATCAGTTCAAAGCCGAATTGTTTAACCCCGGTGAATGGGCAAACGTTTTTGAGCAATCCGGCGCCAAATACATTGTGCTTACTTCCAAACACCACGATGGGTTTACTTTATGGCCCAGCAAGGAATCAAACCGCGACTGGGGCTTCCCATGGAACGCAGCGGAACTGGGGCCTAAAAGGGATCTGATTAAAGATCTTTTTGCTGCTGTAAGAAAAACAACGGTGCATGCCGGTATGTACTATTCTTTGTACGAATGGTACAACCCATTATGGAAAGCTGATAAAAATAAATTTGTGACCGAACATACCTGGCCGCAGATGAAAGATTTGATAAACACTTACCAGCCCGATGTATTCTGGACAGACGGAGATTGGGACCTGCCCGCTGAAACATGGAAAAGCCAGGAGTTTTTGAGCTGGTTGTACAATGAAAGCCCGGTAAAAGAAAGGATAGTAGTGAACGATCGCTGGGGTTCGGGGGTTCGTTTTAACCATGCAGGTATTTATACACCGGAATACCAGCCCGATCTTGATTTTGAAGATCACTACTGGGAAGAAAGCCGTGGTATGGGTTTTAGTTATGGCTATAACCGGCAGGAAGATGCATGGGATTACAATTCTACCCAATCGCTGGTATTGCAATTGATTGATAAAGTAAGCAGCGGCGGTAATTTTTTACTGGATATTGGCCCCGACGAACATGGAAAAATTCCACCTATTATGCAGGACAGGCTGTTACAAATTGGCGACTGGATAAATATCAACGGCGAAGCCATTTACAATACGGTACGGTGGAAAACACCTTCTCAATGGAGCGGGGGGATGAGGGGATACAAACCCAAAAACAACAGCGGTGATTTATTGCTAAAACTAACCATCGACCCCGATCCGGGTTATGCAGTAAAAGAAATCTTTTACACATACAATGAAAAAACAAATTCGCTGTATGCCATTTTTCCAAGGTATCCTGATAATAACCAGCTGGTATTAAAATCAATTGTGTTGCCTGCCGGAACTGCGATCAGTTTTTTATCAACCAAAGAAAATGTAAGCTGGAAGCAGGAAGGAGAAAACACAGTGGTTAATTTGCCCGCTTACAATCCCAATAAAATTAAAGCCCCTTATGCATATGCAATAAAAATAAGCGGATATGGAAAATTTGCAAAAAAGCCGGCTATAAAAGTTGATTACAAAAATGAGATGCAGCCAAGCGTTTCATTACTCGCGGGCGGAACAGATGCGATTCATTATACTACTGACGGCACATTACCAACGCCTCAGTCTGCTGTTTATGATAAGCCGTTTTTGGTTGATAAAACCAGTGTGGTGCAGGCGGTATGTGTTCCTGCAAACGGTTTGCCCGGCAGTGTAGCCACGGCTAAGGTAATTCGTTATGAGTGGCTGAAAGCTTTATCGCCCGCTAAGCTGGCGCCGGGTTTATTGTATAAATATTATGAACCAGCCGGCAAAGCAACATTGCGATCAATAAAAAACACCGCTGTGTCAAAAACAGGTGTTACAAATGTTATTTCTACCTCTTTACAGCAACGCCGCGAAAATTTTGTGCTGGTATTTGACGGCTATATAAAAATTGCCAAAGACGGCTTCTATACGTTTACTACCAGCTCCGACGATGGCAGCAAATTGTTTATAGATGATATGGAGGTGGCCGATAATGACGGAGATCATGGCAATACCGGCAAAAGCGGCAAAGTGGTTGTAAGAAAAGGGTACCACAAAATTACGGTGCAATACTACAATGGGGCGGGCGAAAGCAGTCTGGATGTTTCAATGCAACCGGAAGGAGGCGCCAAAGTGCCGCTGCCGCCTGCCATGCTTTTTCACGAGAATCAATAACATGGGCGCATAGAATACACGCAAAAGCCTGTGATTACTTATGGCCCTATGATACGATGTGTTTAAAAAGCGTGAATGCAGCGGTTAATTGTAATAACGAATTTAATTCTGCTTGTCTGTTATGAAGAAAATTATTACTGGTTTATTATTTGTTGTTCACATGCCGGGTGTATTTGGTCAGCAGGGGCTGCCCGTCTATGATGCAGGCAAAGAGAAAAGTATTATTCCCGATTGGCTGGTTAAAGCAATAAAGGAAAAAGCTGCTGTATACAGATCTGCTGACAGCAAAGACATTGTATTATCCAATGGCCTGGTAAAAAGAGTTTTCCGCATTAAGCCAAATATCGCCTGTATTGATTATAAAAACCTGGCCAATGGCCAGCAATTGCTGCGTGCAGTAAAGGCAGAAGCAAGGATAACCATTGATGGTAAAGCATACAATATTGGCGGGCTGTACGGGCAGCAGGAAAATGCTTACCTCTTGCCCGAATGGGTTGATGGATTAAAAGATGAGAACAATGATTTTCATTGTACATCTTTTACAACAGATAGCATTATCGCAAATCCGGCCTGGAAACATACAGCCGGAGCTTTGCAGAAGGCTTTCCCGTCTAAAGGCGCAAAGCTTGATTTTACATATGAATCGTCTTTGCCGCAATTAACCGGGCTGCGGGTGATTGTTCATTACGAATTGTATGATGGCATTCCGCTTATTGTAAAATGGCTGTCAGTCGAAAACCAGAGCAACCGGTCTTACAAATTAAACCGTGCAATAAACGAAATACTGGCATTTACTGAAGAAGAGAGTGCCGTAGTGGGTACGCCTGAACAGATGAAAAAGCAGCATGGTATTTATGTGGAAACAAACTACGCATTCAATAATGCCATGCGGTACGATATCAGCGATCAAACCACACACTGGAAGGCAGATAGCAATTATACTTCGCAGGTCAACTATAATTACCAGACACCCTGCCTGCTGGAAGTGTATACGGAGAAGGCGCCGGGTATTGATCTGCAACCCGGGGAGAAATTTGGTTCTGTACGTACACATGAATTGCTGATGGATAGTTACGACAGGGAAAGAAGGGGGCTGGCCATCAGAAGAATGTATGGTACGGTAGCCCCGTGGACAAAGAAGAACCCTGTTTTTATGCATTTAGTAAGCAAAAATGATGAAGAAGTAAAAACGGCCATTGATCAGTGCGTAGCTACCGGTTACGAAGCATTGATTTTAAGTTTTGGTAGCCATTGCAATATGGAAGATACGGCCGCAGCCAATATTCAGAAATGGAAGGATCTGGCCGGGTATGCACACACCAGGAACATTTTAATCGGCAGCTATTCATTATTCAGTTCAAGAAGAATCAGCGATGAAGATGATGTTATTGATCCTGTAACCGGCAAACCGGGTGGCGCTTTTTTTGGCAATGCACCCTGTTATGGAAGCAAATGGGGATTGGCATACCTGGAAAAGATTAAATATTTTATCAGTCATACCGGTTTCAACATATTTGAAAATGACGGGCCTTATCCCGGCGATGTATGTGCTTCTGCCACACACCCGGGGCACAAGGGTTTGGACGACAGCCAGTGGCGGCAAATGGAGTTGCAAAAGAGTTTATACCATTGGTGCAATGAAAACGGTGTATATGTAAACGCACCCGATTGGTATTTTTTAGATGGCACCAATAAAATTGCACTGGGCTACCGCGAAGTAAATTTTTCTTTACCGAGAGACCAGCAGAAAATATTAAACCGGCAGAACATTTTTGATGGCACCTGGGAAAAAACGCCTTCTATGAGCTGGGGTTTTGTGCCGCTTACCAGGTACCAGGGTGGCGGCCCCGAAGCGGTACTGGAACCGCTCAATGAACACCTGGCCGATTATAAACAATTGATGATGCAGTATTATGGCGCAGGCGTGCAGGCCTGCTACCGTGGTCCGCGCTTATACGATACCGATAAAACAAGGCAAACGGTAGCCGCGGTCATAGCCTGGTATAAAAAATATTTTGACATTCTTAATGCAGACATTATTCATTTAAGAAGGGCCGATGGCAGGGACTGGGATGGATGGATGCATGTAAACGCAGATCTTGCAAACAAGGCACTGGTAATGATTTTTAATCCGTTGAAACAATCTATTACCCGCACGATAGATGTGCCATTGTATTATGCGGGACTTACCACAAAGGCCAGGCTAATACAGGATGGCAGGGCGATGGAGTATCCGTTGGACAGGAATTACAATGCGCATGTAAAAATTACAGTTCCGCCGGAGGGATATATTTGGTTTGTTGTGCAGTAAGCGCGGGGTTGAAAAATAGTCGGCATCCTTCTCCTGGAAAAGAATTGAATACTTGTTTCAAATAAATCTTAAAAATCCCCGAATCCCGCCCCGGACTTGGGCGGGATTTAGTAATTTTAGTACCATTTCAACAGCCTGCCAATGACCCGTTTGTTTCAAAAAAAATCATTACTGATTATTGCTGTCTTAATAGCGGGCGTCTGTGTTTTTATATATACCACGCGCAGACAAACAATTGATTACAACACACAGGTAAAACCCATCTTCAATAAAAATTGTATTACCTGTCATGGCGGGGTTAGACGCAAGGCCGGCTTTAGTTTACTCTTTCGCTCAGAAGCACTGGCCAATACAGAATCTGGCAAACCGGCTATAGTACCCGGCGATCCGGAACATAGTGAAATGATCCGGCGGCTAACTTTAAAGGATCCCGAAGAGCGAATGCCCTATAAACACGAGCCGCTTACCCCCAATGAAATTGATATATTACGCAGGTGGATTAAGCAGGGCGCTCAATGGGGCAATCATTGGGCCTATGTACCGGTTCAACCCACAAACGTACCTGCAGAAAGCAAGCTGCTTGGTTTTTTGGGTTCGGCAAAAGACGACTGGGCCAAAAACGATATTGACTATTTTATCTTACAAAAACTAAAAGAAAAAAAACTGCTTCATTCACAGCAGGCAGACAAAGCCACTTTGCTAAGAAGGATCAGTCTGGATATCATTGGTATGCCCGCACCGGACAGACTGGCGCAGCAATTTTTTGCGGATAAATCTGACAAGGCGTACGAAAATGCGGTAGATAGCCTGCTGGCATCTGTACATTATGGTGAAAGATGGGCTGCCATGTGGCTGGATTTGGCGCGTTATGCAGATACAAAAGGCTATGAAAGAGA
>Ga0105237_10001444_pt1 | contig 31385 bp, 21 predicted proteins | sample KBSC24metaG_FD_81520 | JGI IMG/M metagenome (GOLD analysis project Ga0105237, IMG submission 81520) | Corn rhizosphere microbial communities from Kellogg Biological Station, Michigan, USA - KBS C2-4 metaG | ecosystem: Host-associated > Plants > Roots > Rhizosphere > Soil | place: Michigan, USA... | reverse complement strand
TCCACCTTTTCAAAGGTGCCGTCCGCCTTCTTTTTGAACATGCTCTCACTGCGGTGGTAGGTCACGTTGATAAAGGCGGGCTTGAACGCCATTAAAGGGTCCAGATGCTCGTATATCGAATTGATCGTCCTTCCTTTCAGAGGGGGCAAGATCTCAAATGAAACTAATGTGTCTTTCGCCTGCTGTATATGCTCTATAACCTTCATAAATCAGAGTGTTATGGGCCGGGCACTCCCGTCCGGCCCTGTTCGGCCAGGTCCCGCCCATTCTTGTCCGGGGACCCATGTCCATTTTTGTGAGCAAAATAACGGTTTTTTGACGTGAATATTACAGGTTTATATGGAACTTTGGGGCCATGAGCCTGACCATTCACTCACAAGATCTTGTAAAGAGCTACCGGAACCGTACCGTGGTAAATCATGTCTCCGTCAACCTGGAACAAGGGGAGATAGTAGGGTTGTTGGGCCCCAATGGGGCCGGAAAGACCACCACCTTCTATATGGTCGTGGGACTCATCAAGCCCGACTCCGGCAGCGTATTCCTGGATAATGTGGATATCACCCGGATGCCCATGTATAAAAGGGCCCAGATGGGGATCGGATACCTTCCACAAGAAGCTTCTGTATTCCGGAAATTGAGCGTGGAAGATAACCTTAAGGCAGTGCTCGAAATGACAAAGCTGACCAAGGCCGAACAAAAGGATAAATTGGAATCTCTCCTCGACGAGTTCCATCTTCACCACGTACGGAAGAACAATGGGGACTCCCTCAGCGGCGGTGAAAGAAGACGTACCGAGATCGCCAGGGCGCTCGCCGTTGACCCCAAATTCATCCTGCTCGACGAACCCTTCGCCGGTGTCGACCCCATTGCGGTGGAGGATATACAGACCGTAGTCGCCCGTCTGAAATTTAGGAACATCGGTATCCTGATCACCGACCACAACGTGAACGAGACCCTTTCCATTTGCGACAGGGCCTACCTCCTCATCGACGGAAAAATATTCAAACACGGCACCGCCGAAGAGCTCGCCGAGGACGAACAGGTACGCCGTCTCTATCTGGGAAGGAATTTCGAGCTCCGACGGAAGGATTATCTGCATGAAGAGGCCAGGAAGGGCTTGGAAATGGCCCCCGCCCCCGGAGTTATCCATCCGGAAAAAATGCAGCAGTCAATGGAATACCTTATCCGTGACACCGATACCCTTCTTCATTCTCCTGTTATCGAGAGCCTGGACATCGATTTTGACGATTATACCCGATTTTTCATCGAAATAAAGGGCTCCCTGATCACATATGGGGACCAGCAGCACCAGCCTAAGATCAGCGAGACAGCTTCCCGGTTGAGAATACTGCAGCTGTCCGACTATTACGCTTCAGACACCACAGACGATCTATTGGACCTGACAACAACTGGCTCCTGGCATACCCATTCCCGGATAGGGCAGTTCAAGGACGACCTCACCGCCAATAAAGAGCTGTTGGAAAAGCTGCTCTTATATGTAAAAAATCCAGCCTTTCAGGAAGTTATGTAGTACCTTCTAAAATAAGCTCCTAGCTCCACAGGTATTTTACCTATTTTCCTTAATTTACCTCCGAACATCCTGTATGAGACTTCTCAGCCCTGCCATATCAAGACTTGCCAGATTCCGGCTTTGGCGCATAGACCAGTGGATGCAGCATCCGGTGGCGACACAGCGGGAGGTCCTGCAGCATCTCGTAACCTCGGCCCAGTACACCGAGTTCGGTAGGAAATACAACTTCTCTAAGATCTTCTCCATCCGGGAATTTAAACAGGCCGTCCCCATCCATGAATACGATGACCTGAAGCCCTATATCCAGCGCATCATGAATGGAGAGGAAAATATCCTCTGGAATACCCCCGTCAGCTGGTTTGCCAAGAGCAGCGGCACCACCAGCGATAAGAGCAAGTTCATTCCCGTCAGCGAAGACAGCCTCAAGGACTGCCACTACAAAGGCGCCAAGGACGTCCTGACCATGTATTATAATTTCAATCCCGACTCCGATCTGCTGACAGGCAAAGGACTCGTCATCGGGGGAAGCCATACCGTCCACCAGGTCAACGACGACGTACACTATGGCGACCTCAGCGCCGTCCTCTTACAAAACTCCCCTTTCTGGGGCCATTGGATCAGAACCCCCGAGCTGAGCATTGCCCTTCTCGACGAATGGGAAGATAAGATTGAAAGGCTGGCTCGCAACACCATCGCCGAAAACGTAACCTCTATCTCCGGCGTGCCCACCTGGACCCTCGTGCTGATCAGAAGAATACTCGAGATCACAGGCAAATCCACGTTAGCTGACGTCTGGCCATCCCTGGAGCTGTATATTCATGGTGGAGTATCCTTTACCCCTTACCGTGAGCAATTCAAAAAGCTCATCGGAAAAGATATCCACTACCTCGACATGTACAATGCCAGCGAAGGATTCTTTGCAGCCCAGGCCAATCCCAACGACGACGGCATGCTGCTCTTCCTCGACCATGGTATTTTTATGGAATTCATGCCCGTCGAAGAATATGGCAAACCCAACCCCGAGACCATCGGCCTCACCGATGTGGAGATTGGCAAGAACTACGCCCTTGTCATCAACACCAACGGCGGATTATGGAGATACCTGCTGGGAGACACCATCCAGTTCACTTCCAAATTTCCATTCCGTATAAAAGTCAGCGGAAGACTAAAACATTTTATCAACGCCTTTGGTGAAGAGGTCATCGTCGACAACACCGACAAGGCCATCGCCATCGCCTGCCGGAACACCGACGCCGTAGTCAATGATTATACCGCAGCCCCCGTCTATTTCAGCGATGAGGGCAACGGCGCGCATGAATGGCTGATAGAATTTGAAAAAGAACCCGCCAGCCTCGAACAGTTCACCCACGAGCTCGATAAGGCCCTGCAAAGCATCAACAGCGACTACGAGGCCAAGCGGTATAAGAATATCGCCCTCCGCGCTCCCATACTCCACGCTCTCGACAAAGGCGTATTTACTACCTGGCTGAAAAGCAAAAGAAAGCTCGGTGGCCAGCACAAAGTGCCGCGCCTGTCCAATGACAGAAAATATATTGAAGAGATCTGCACCCTCATTTCCCCTCTGAGCCAGGTATAACCGAGGCGGGTCCAACAGTGTTGGAACCAACGAAGGTTACGAGCGAAGCTCTCCCCGTCCAGCATCTCATCAGGCCTATGCACCAGTAGCATCCTTGTCCGGCCTGCGTACCAGCATCGTAACGATAATAAGACTTACAAACGAAGAGGTATAAAAAAGATAGAGATAGGGCACGTCGATGAAGCAGTAAAAGATCACCAGGCTAAGCTTCAAGGCGGCCAGCGGTATATTAGGCTTCTTTTTTCTATAACCATACCATACAAAGGCGGCTGGAACAATAAAGCTCAGCCCAATCAGCAGCCGGTGCAACAGCACGATCCTGCCCGGGCCAAAGAACCAGGCAAATCCCGGAGAGGTCGCAAATACATCCGGGCTGTCATGCCATACACGGGCCGCAAAAGGAATATAGTTGCCCGGCAGCTTTGTCAGCCTCATAACCGTTTGTCCCCCCACCGGCAGCAGGAACAGCAGGATAAAACAAAGGATACCCGTCAAGGCGAATATGCCTATCTGCTTCCATTTTTTCCCCAGCAGCAGGTACAACGTATAGGCAGGTATCCATCCCGCCAGCGAATAGCGGCTCAACATACACAGGCTCGCCATAACACCTATCCACCAGGGATTGCCCGATGTCAGCGCCAATACAAGCAGCACATAATAGGCGACGACCACCCCCTCTTCGGATACACTGATGATCCCCGGCGTATTGTCCGCCAGTATCCACCAGAATAAAAGAAAGGCCAGCACCGCCGTAAAAAAGGATAGGTATCGGTGGATCTCCGGCCGGTAAAGGAAAAGGAATACCGCAAAGGAAAAAAGCAGCCCCGCCATTGTGACCCAGCGGATATCGATACCGAGCGCAATGGCCGGCACATAAGGCAGCCACATAGCCGGGAGATAGATGGGCTGTATGCCATTCCATATCCATGGAATAGTATCGTAGACCTGTTTATGATGTCCCGCGACAAAGCGTTCACCCATCACTTTTATAATGGGCAGCATGTCCGCATTGCTGATATCGATCGGTATCTCTTCAAACCAATAGCGGCACCAGCTATACATAGCCAGGGCGATCATGCCGATAATGATCAGCCGGTAGTGGATCGTATGGGTCTTCCACCAGCCTCGCGCAGGCTTCACCAGCCGTACGGCAGGGAAGGACAGCAACAGCCACGCCAGCGCAATCCCCGAAAGAAAATACAGGATAGAAAGAAAAGGGACCCACCCACTCATCTTCAACAGCCAGGTAGAAGACAGTGTTTCTACAGCGAATGCAATTAGTAGTCCGGTGTATCGGCGGGGGGTCATTAGTGCAAAATAAATATTTATATTTTTCTTCGGGTAAATGTCTTTTCAACGGAGAAGAAGAACCTGGCCAAAGATAGGTCACCCCCAGCAGCAATATGGCCAATCACCTATTGTTGTGGAAATTGAGCATTTTACGTAGGTTTGACCCATGAATAAACTACTGGAAGGAAAAAATGCTATTGTCACTGGCGCCAGCCGTGGTATCGGAGAAGCTATTGCCATAAAACTGGCCGAACATGGAGCTAATGTCGCCTTTACCTACCTCAGCAGCGAAGAGAAGGCCAAGGCCCTGGAGGATAAGTTAAAAGGATTTGGAGTAAAGGCCAAAGCCTATAAAAGCAATGCCGGTGTCTATGCAGAATGTGAAACGCTCGTGAATGACGTAACAAAAGAGTTTGGCGCAGTAGATGTCTGCGTAAACAATGCCGGTATTTCAAAAGACAATTTATTACTCCGTCTGACACCCGAACAATGGGACGAGGTGATGGACATCAACCTCAAGAGCGTCTTCAATATGACCAAACAGGTGATCCGTCCTATGATGAAGGCACGGAAGGGGTCCATCATCAATATGAGCTCCATCGTCGGTATTCGCGGCAATGCGGGCCAAAGCAGCTACGCCGCCTCCAAGGCCGGTATCATCGGCTTCACCAAGTCTGTAGCCCTTGAGCTCGGCAGCCGCAATATCCGTTGCAATGCCATTGCCCCTGGATTTGTTGAGACGGACATGACGCATTATCTCAAAGAAGGCGAAGGCTCCAAAACCTTTTTGGAAAAGATCCCGCTGGGCCGATTTGGCAGCGCCGAAGAGATCGCCAACACTACTTTATTTCTGGCCAGCGATATGAGCTCTTATGTTACAGGTCAGGCAATTAGCGTTTGCGGCGGTCTGAATATTTAACACTTAGGTAGTAGGCCAACTCGGAGATTTTTGTATCTTCGCCAGACCTTGGCAATTAAAAAGATCATATCTGTATTTTTACTATTGGTACTGAGCATACAGCTGTTACCGCTGAAGCAGACCATGGCATGGCTATTAGGCGGCCAGGCAACGGAAGAGCTCGTACATGCCGACGACGGTGGTAAATCTCACGGAGACGATCTCACCAAGCATTTTTTGCCCGTTGAACATCCAACCCTCATCCAATCCATTCTCATCAGTGCGCACAAGCCCATCCCTCACCAGGTAGAAGCCCTGGAAGCCAGGCATGCGGACGATATTTTTGCTCCCCCACCCAATTGTTGAGTCATTTTCTTTTTTGTGCGGAAATTGGTCTGCCATAAAAAATAGCCCAATTTCCGCAAACAGCTAAAGTCTGTCCTTCGGACGGCCTGCGGCCCTGCGATGCTTGCCTGCTCAGCTGTTCAACAGCCGGGCCCGGTACATCATTGACCCTCCTTTAAAATAACATATATGACTCAACGTAAAAACCCATTCTCCAATGCGGCTTCGGATATCCCTGCCGCCGTGGTAGTCTTTCTCGTAGCCCTGCCCCTGTGTCTGGGCATAGCCCTCGGCTCCAACGCTCCTTTATTTTCCGGCATCATCGCAGGCATCGTCGGTGGTCTTATCATTGGCGTACTCAGCGGCTCTAACCTAAGCGTCGCCGGCCCCGCAGCCGGACTCACAGCAGTAGTAGCCGTTGCCATCGGTAAAATGCCCGTATTTGAAGCCTTTCTCTTGTCCGTCGTCATCGCCGGCATCCTGCAAATATTGCTCGGATTCCTGCGTGCAGGCATCATCGGGGACTATGTTCCCAACTCCGTCATACGGGGCATGCTCGCCGCCATCGGTATCATCCTTATTTTGAAACAGCTGCCGCACCTCACCGGCTTCGACAAGGATTTCCAGGGAGATGAAGCTTTTATACAGATTGACAGAAGAAATACCTTCTCAGAGATCATCTATTCTATAAACTATCTTTCCCCCGCAGCCATCGTGATAGGTCTCATCTCCCTGATCATCCTGTGGATATGGGACAGGAAGTTTATCAAGAGCCGTCCATTGTTCAAGTTTATCCCCGGTCCGCTGGTAGTGGTCATCGTAGGCGTCCTTCTGCATAATTTCCTCAGCGGCTTTGGTCATGTTTGGACTATGGACGCCAATCACCTCGTGAAGCTGCCCGTAACAACCGGTCTTTCTTCCGTAGGTGAGCTGTTGCACCATCCCCAATGGCAATACCTCGGCAACGCACAGGTATGGATCACCGGTGTCACCATTGCACTCGTCGCAAGTCTCGAGACATTGCTCAGTATCGAGGCCGTCGACAAACTCGACCCGTACAACAGACGTACTCCTACCAATAGAGAGCTGAAAGCCCAGGGCGTAGGCAATCTCGTGTCTGGACTCCTCGGTGGATTGCCCATCACATCCGTCATCGTACGAAGCTCCGCCAATGTCAATGCCGGCGCCAAGACACGTCTATCCACCATGTTCCATGGTCTCCTGTTGATGCTGAGTGTGCTGTTCATCCCCGGATTACTGAACATGATCCCGCTGAGCGCGCTGGCCGCTATTCTTATCGCCACCGGTTACAAGCTGGCAAAACCCGCACTCTTCCGGGAATTCCATCAAAAGGGATGGGATCAGCTCGTGCCCTTTATCGCGACCATTATAGCCATCCTGCTCACCGATCTGCTCATCGGCATACTCGTCGGTATGGGCGTCTCTCTCTTCTTCCTGTTACGCAGCAATTTCCACTCGGCGGTGATGATCGTACACGATGAAAATAAGTACCTGGTAAGATTAAGAAAGGATGTCTCTTTCCTTAACAAACCCATTATAAAGGAAAAATTGGAGCAGGTGCCCGAGAATTCATTTGTGCTCATCGACATTACACGGGCCGACTTCATCGACAAGGACATCATCGATGTCATCAACGAGTTCATGCATCATGCCGGCCTGAAGAATATAAAGGTAGAGGTGAAAAAGAGTGCCTTTAAGTCCCTCCACCAGCTCGTCACCGGGAAAGAATTTGACGAACAGGCCGCCTAAATAAACTAATTTTATAAAAAATCTGAACAGTCATATGTCACCGATAGAAAAATTATTATTAGAGAATAAAGCCTGGGCTAATGAGATAAAGGCCGATGATCCCGGTTATTTTGAAAGACTGGCTCATCTGCAAACACCAAAGTTCCTCTGGATCGGCTGCAGCGACAGCCGTGTGCCTGCCGATAAGATCACCGGTACGCAGCCCGGTGAGATCTTCGTACATCGCAATATTGCCAACCTCGTGATACATACGGATGTGAATGTCCTCAGCGTACTCGATTATGCCGTAAATCACCTGAAAGTGGAGCATGTCATTGTCTGCGGCCACTATGGCTGCGGCGGCGTCAAGGCCGCTATGACCAATCACGACTTCAAGTATGTGCTGAATATGTGGCTGCGGAATATCAAGGATGTATACCGGCTGTATAGCGACGAGCTGGATTCCATCCGCGACACCGAAGAAAGGGCCGACAGACTCGTAGAGCTGAATGTGAAGGAGCAGGTACTGCACCTCGCCAAAACCTCGATCATCCAACGGGCCTGGGTAAAAGATCAGCGCCCTCAGCTGCACGGATGGGTATATGGCCTGAAAGATGGGATCATCAATCCCGTCTTCCATATGGATGCAGGAGCGGACATCGATCCGTTATACAAGTACGACGACCTATGATAGATATCCCCGGCCGCCCCGATTTTTCCCGATGGGGCGGCCTTTTTATTTATTTTCCTGTTCTACTATATAATTTATCAAAGAACGTTCATCGTTAAACTTCTTATTTGATAAATCAATATCGGCGCCATAACGTTTCTTTATAAATCTCCTCAACGCATTTTTTGTAGAATAAAATCGATAATAGATCTCAATCTCTTCGCGTCCGTTGCGTAAAGTCATGGGACATTTATAGCCGCCATCTATTGTGTCTGCCTTAGAACAATCATAAAGCATAACATTGCCTTTCTGTGCAATTAGCCGGCCAAAGGGAAGATATTTGTCAGGCGATAGGATCACCCATCTCGTTAAGGGAATGTTCCCCGGGGAGGCGCCAACAATGGACGTTATATATGCCGTGGGAACAGAAACGACATTTGTATTAGGCAGCTCAACATCGATATGCCTGTCCAAAACATATAACTTGACACGGCTATATAACGTATCGCTATTCACCAGCGTATCTAACGCGGAACCTTTCAGATACGTTCTATGAACAAGCCCTTTTAGGTTTTTGCTATTGAGGATCAGATATCCATCAATTACAGGCGAAGTTCCATAGGCGGCGCCATCGCCGCCATATAGATTCACCGGCCATTTATCACTTTGCGCATTTGCAATTGAATAAATAAACAATAGAAGAACACACAAAAGAACAAATCTTCGACCTCTCACCTTTTTAAATTTTATTAATATACATCTGGAAATAGTGTATCCATCGTCACCCCTTGAAATGTATTCCAAAACGAACTGGTGTAAAAATTCGTAATGTCAACAGGATTAATACCCGCCACTGCCTGCTGCATAAACGAATTTCCATAGTTGGATACAAGTCTCGTTGTAAATTTACTTCCAAACAAAGCAGTGCTTGCATCGTCAGAAAGAGCCTGATGCGCCATTTGCCCTAATGCATTTCCAAACGCAGCGGGCCATTGATCCGAGATGTCAAAAACGCCCCGCCATCCTTTTTGAGCAGCACCGCTTATAGACGTCGAAATTACACCGCCAATCACGTTGGATGTAACTCCTTTATAATATTGATTTGAAACTCCGCCCCAAATATTATTATCCACATATTTCTGCATTCCGGGTGATTGGAATACGCCGGAAACCGCACCCGTTGTTGTTGCAACGAACATGTCATTCCAATTCCAGGAAAATTTTCCTGTAGACGCTAATCCCCCCAATTCTGTCGTTACAATATTTTGCCCTACACCGGTCGCAAATCCTGTTTCCATACTCGCTATATCTGCGGCTGAGCCGGTTGTAAGATCGGCAAACTCCCCTGCCGCGTATTCACCGCCAATAGAAGCAGAAGCTGCAATAAGCTCTCCTGTTATCGCGCCTTTCCATGCATCTCCATTCCATTTTCCCGGATTCCAGCTGTGAGATTCAAGCGAGGCGCCTGCATACCCGCCTGCTGCCACAGCGCCTGCGATTAGGAATTGACTTTCCGCGTCAAAGCTTAACCCTGCCGTGAAATATGCAGCAACTGCGCTTGCTGCGATAATACCAATTGTGCCCAAAGTGCTCCAGAAATTCTTTCCATTCGGGTCAATGCCATTTGGCCAATTATTCCCCATCGCCAAATAAGGGCTTGAAAACTGGCTGACCGGGTCTTGTGTATGCCAGACACCGAGCTGCTGGTCATAATATCGGGCGTGAAAATCATATTCTTCCAGTCCTGTCCCATCACTGAATTCCTGGTTTTGCATTTCATTCCCCTCAAGATGTGTAAAATTGAGCTGCTTGCCCCATGCCCTGTCACTGATGCCGGCCATAGCCAGCCCATAAGGATAATAATGCGTCTCTTCTTCTATGGGTCCATGTGTCTGTACTACCTGGAGATTGTCAAAATACACATCGATATTGCTCTCATTGCTGCAATAGATATATATATACCCGTTCTGGGCCATGGGAGGTATGCCCGTGATCAACAGCGTATGTGTTTTTACGACATCCGGCGTACTATTGACGAGGTCCGTACCGATGCCGCCCGATACAGGCCTGAACTGGTCGTCAAAGAGTATCCAATTAATGGCAGCTTTCGGCGCATAGGTAGTATTGCTCGTCTGATTTGGCGTACCATTCAGCATAGGAGCCAGCAGGGAAGTGGTAGCGCTGGTATTATTGAGCGCCGTGCCCGTGACAAGACCATGGGTGGCGCCGGTGACTACAGGCGTCCCCGCAAACAGAGTTAGAAAAGTGCTCAGTGTGGACGTGATAGGAACATACGAGGCTGTAGTACCCGTATTGTGCCAGACACTTTTGCCGGATATGGAGATCTGATCGCCCGCCATGACCTTGAGCGTGATCCCAAGCCCCGTCTTATCCCCCGTCTGACCATTGAGCCAATATACGTTGGCGCTACCCGCCGTCGTGTTGCTGTACGGATCGGGATTGGCCGGCGTGCCATTCGTATTCTGATACGTGCTGTTCGTCGCGGAGGAGAACCAGGGCAGCTGCGTGGCCGTAGTCATGATATCGGCCGCATTGATGGAATAATACTGGCCCTCTACCGACTCCGCAGTTCCTCCATTGTACGTCCCGGTCTCCAATGTAGCCGCCGGGTAGACATCCTGCTGCTGCTCATCTGTCAGCACCATTCGCACATTCCCCTGATGGTCCCGGATGAAATAGTCGAATACAAAGCCTGCCGGTACCGCCCCCACAGCCGGTTTGAAGCGGATCCTTCCTTCTTCGTGACCCGCATATTGCAACACATCCGTATATTGAAGCGAGGCCAGCGACGAATTGCTGTATGCAAGGCTTTTGTATACGAATCCGCCTACATAGGTCGTAGTAGTCGTGATCGACGTAGCATAATTGGTCCCATTGAGATTTACCGAAGCGTTGCTTTCTACCGTAGTTTTCTTTAGCTTATTGCCGGCAGCGTCGTACAGATACGTGACGGAGCCTTTGCCCGTGACGGTGATCACCTGGGGAAGGTTGAGATAATAATAGGAAATGGCTGCGATACCACGGTTGTAGTCGCTAAGGACATTTCCATCGGCATCATAGGTGTAGTCGACATTGGTAGAAGATTTGGCGCCGCTGTAATGCAGGTCCCCCAGTATAGAGGGAGTCGCATTGGAATTGTACGGACTGTTGTCGACGACATTTAGCAGCCTGTTGTCCTGGCCGCTGTTCATATAATTATACTGCAGCTGATCGATGGTTTGCGATCCTCCCAGTAAAAATCCATTCTGGCTCGCAGCAGTGATATTCCCGTTGCCATCATATCCCAGGCCATTCACCGAGAAGTCAATATAGCTATTGTCCCATGCCGAAGCCGTGGTGTTTTGAAGATACGCCGCCGTCATCAGTCTTTTATCATTGTCATAGGTAAAGTCATATTTACGGTTGATCCCATCTCCCCGGCTCTTCCAGGCGGCGCCGCCAATATTCCCATTATAGGCCGCATGGAGATATGTATTTCCCGGCGCCGATGACGATGTCTTGTCATACGCAAGCTCTTCGGCAAAATAATTTGTAGTGCTGGCGCCGCTGATATAATTACGGTTCTCACCCAACAGCCAGCCCCTCACATTATAGTCATAGCTGAGACTTTCCAGGCTGGCCCCAAGCGTCTTCTTCTGCAGGCGGCCCTCTTCATCATATTGATTGGCGACGATAGTTGTCGTCACAGGCGTGATCGCCACTCCGTTCACCGTACTGTTGATGGTCTTTGCCACTGTCAGTAATCTGCCCATAACATCATAGCTCATGACGCTGGTCAGTTGATGGGTTTGGGGGTTGGTGCCCGCCTTATTGTGAGACACCAGACCCGTCAGGATCTTGCCATCCCAGCTGAACTGAGCGGTCGAAATATCTTTTCCGCCCGTGCTGTTGATACTTTGAGATTGTATGGTCCTTCCCTTGGCGTCATAAAAGCTGACAGCATAGATATATTGACTTCCATTGCTGCCCAACACCTCCATCTTCACTCCTGTGACCAGGCCTCTTGTCATAGCGCTTTGTGCAATGGGTTGGGCATAGGCCGGAGAAACATTATAGCTGGTCGAAAAGGCACTGTTACCCGATCCGCTGGAAGAAACGTCAACCGAGGAGGGCAGCGTAGAAGAGTTGGTACTGTTCATCCACGTATAATTGTCATAGAAGCTCTGGCTCAGGAGTTCGGTAGTATAGGAAGAAAGCGCCGGCCAGGCTGAAACACCCGCGGAAGTGTTCCCGCTCGCGGCTGCCCCGTTGACATGATAGGCCAGGTTGCTGTAATTGCTGGGGTCGTTTATAAACCCGGATGCGATGGGTCTGTCGAGATTGTCGTATTGCAGGTATTGCCATTTTTGGACACCGCGCAAATTGCCGTCCTGTTTTAGTACCAGCCGGTCGCGCTGGTCGTATACCGTCCAGATCTCTCCCGTCACGCCCGAGGGAGTGCCGGGGTTCTTTTTTACGACAAGATGGTTCAGCGCGTCGTATTCGAATCGGTAGCAAAGCTGGTCCGCCAGGTTCAGGCTGATACTCCACGTGCCGTCGATGAGCTGGACGACATTGGGTGTAATGATGAACCGCAGATTGCCAAAATCGTCATACACATAATAAGTACAGATCCATCCTGTGTGGGCGCTGCCATTACCATTGTCCGCCGTCGCCGTCAGCTGCTCCTTTTTTAGAACGATCTGTCCATACGAATCTTTAAATTGGATCACCTGGTGACCCTGCTCATCCGCAGAGATCAGCTTGGCCAGCTGTCCCGCGGCATAGGCGCCTGCATCCGTTGGAATAATGTTCTGCTCCGGCTGTGTGATATCCCATGCGGCGATATTCCATATCTGCACATTGTCCGTGGATGTATTCGTCAGGAATTGCTGCTGAACACTATGAGGGGTCCCCGTGCCCTGACTGCCCACCCAGTTGGCGCCCGGTGCATAGGAGCTGAGCACCCTGTTCATCGGCGAAGCTTCGTAATTGTTCTGGCTATACGCCCAGTTAGTGCCGCCCGCTCCGACGTTTGTCTCGCCCGGCTGACCGCTGAGCAATCCATTGTAAAATGCCACCTGCTGCTGGAAGGGATCCGTCTTGAAATTACCATCATTCGTGACATCTCCCGATTGTGCTACATTGGAAGTAAAGGGCAGATATTTATATATTTCCCTTCCGGCCGCGTCGTAAACGCTGGCAGCAACCATATCATTTCCCAATGGGCTGGCTTGTTTGGCCACCGCCTGCAATGGCCTGCCGAATCCATCATAATATTGTGTTGTCTGCGTTACGGCAGGAAGTGTGCCCGCCATCAATGTATTCGAATTCTGCTGCGGTGCGGCAGCGGTCCAAACTCTGGTGTAGTTCTTCACCAGGTTGCCGGGGTAGGCAGGAGGCAGCGTGGCCTGTGCATTCACCCTGGAATAGAGGATGACTGACAGGAGAATAAGCAACGGGGCTTTTTTGATTGGGGAGCTCATGGATAAATGTTTCGTTGTGAACATATTTTGAACAAGGTCTAATTATCAGTTATCAGTTGCCGTGATCGTGACATTGGTGGTATTGCTGATCGCAATATTCGTAAAGGTGACCAGCGTTCCCGTCATGGACGTGCTTCCAATGGTGAATTTCTTATTCACCGTACCCATCTTTATCTGTATCTGAATGCTATACGTGCCGTTGGGAATAGTTGTGATGGTAGTGCTTGAACCCTGTGTGGACGGGAAGGTCGCTGTCGATACAGTGGTGGAACCCTGCTTGAATGACACGATACATATTCCAAGGGCCGAAGCGTTATTGACAAGCGTCACTCCGGGAGAGACGCATAAGCCATGGCTGTTGGCATACGTTTGACCGTTGCTGTTCATGTCATTTACAGCCAGCTGCTCCGCAGCCGCCTGTGAGCAGGCCAAATAGGTATTCGCCGCCACCGTATAAGTCACCGGGGTTCCTATCTGACCCGCTGTACAATTATTCCGGGTGTATGTGGCGCTGTGCGTCGTATTGTAATAGGGATCGCAGGCTGTGAGCGTCACCGGCGATGAAATGCCGACACCCGTATAAGTCACCGAGCTTCCTACCTTTTGCTGGCCATTTAAAGTGAACAGCTGATTGGTACCGAACCTGACGGTGATCGAAATATTATAGGTAGCCGCACCTGCGGGAAGAACCAGGGTTGCTGTGCCGCCGGGCGTTGGGTTAAAGGTGCCGTTATATACGTTAGAGCCATTGGTAAATGTCACCGTGATCACCGTCGCGGCAGCGCAATTGTTGATCAGCGTGACAGGGATCGTACATGTTCCGCTGGCATTGGCATAATTCTGTCCATTGGTCGTCATATCATTCTGCGCCTGGCTGTCCGCATCTCCCTGGCTGCTGGCGGAAGTATATTTTCCCGGTGTCACCGTATAGGTCAGGGTGGATCCCACCGCCGGCGCGCAGTTATTACGGGTGAAGCTGCGGGAGATGGCATTGCTGTAATAGGTAGTGGCGCAGCTTTCCGTCTGCCCGGTATACGTATAGCACAGTTTTTTTACCAGATTCTTATCCTGATCACGCACCGCGCTCAGACGGCCTAATCCATCGTACTCATAATTTGTGGCCTTCCCCGACGGATCTATTTCCCCCGACTTGCCTATCAGGGTCGAATAGGTGCTCGTGCTGACAATGGCATCAGAAGGGAATATCCGTATGTCATCCACAGGTCCTGTAAGCGTCGTCGCGCCCGTATAGGACTGCTCGTTAAAGCTCCATACGCCGCCCGCATATTTCCACCATTGTATAAGATAGGTCTTACTGTCCGGAATGGAAAAATTCACTGTATAATTTCCATTGTAATAATAATTGCCCGTGTAGGCAGCGCCCAAAACAACATTCGTATCCGTCGCAGGCCCTTCAAAGCTCTCATAATATACTTCCGTGGGCGTTGCATTCACCGCTGTCATCATCGGCAGACTTGCATTGTATCCATAGAGCGTCGATGTGACCTTGCAATTGATATTATTGGACGACAACAGGTTGGAGGTGGCAGGGTCAAATGTAAAGAGCTGCTGTCTTTCAAGGGTCGAGCCCCAATAAGTCGATACTGTCGTCCCATACACATTGGTATTGGATCCCGACAATGCCGTGGAAAAAGAGGTATGCGCCTGATGCACAACCCCATTCCTGCTGGAGGACTCATGCACTACTATACCTGTAGCGTTGTGATTCAGCAACGTGTCGATGGCCGTAGTTTCTGAAGTTGTGACCATGGGGATATTGGTATCATCCGCATGATAGATAGTCTTGACAACAGCAGCGCCCTTCGAGTCCGTGGTTGTGATCGTATTGATCAGCCGGTGGTTGACAGGCGAATAGGTATAGTTGGTGGTATTCTGCACATACCGGGCCGGGTTCAGTTGGTCGTAATCCTTGTGGATAGCCTGAACAAGCCTGAAGTTCTCAACATAGGACCAATAGGTGGAAGCACAGATATTACTTCCCGAAGCTCCTCCCACATTATAGGAGACGCTGTTCCATTTGTATGCCCAGGACTTCTTTTGTGCAGGTGAAGTAAGGGAGCTGTAAGCCGTCAACGGCATAATATCCTCTGATAATATATTGCCCGCCGCATTGTATACCGCCTTGTCCAGCAGCAGACCCCGCTTGTAGGACAGACTGATCGTAGAGGTGACATCTGGCACCGTATTGGCGTTCGCCGTATTCAAATAGTTCATCAGATCCTGGTAATCGCTGAAATTGGAGAATTGCGAGACGGAATATCCTCCATTCGGACTGGTCACCTTCACCGATGAATAGCCTACGAAATTATCATTGAGATCATATATTTCTGAAGGGCTTTCGGAAAGTATTTCTTCTATCACCGCGGGATTGCCCCAGACGAACCCGATGATATTATAGGAGCTGCTGAATATTTGCCCTGTGGAATGTCCACTGGCATCCAGGTAAGAGTAGGTGTTAACCAGGTCCTCACCCGTCGGGAGTTTTTGTTCCAGCTTATTGACCCGCAGTCCGCCGACAACGGTGTTGACGCCACTGGAATTATAATCATTCAGCTCATACGTTATCTGCCATGTTCCACCTGTGATATCCGTGATACCCGTCAGGATATCCGCCTCCGCATTGCTCAGATGAGGCGTACGTATATTATTGGGGAATGGATTGGAGACATTGGTATAATAGCCCCAATAATCTATCAGCGCCAGCGACTTGCGGCTCGGCAGGTCGAGGGTAGTATTATAGGTAAATGATTTGAGGGTCAGGGGAGTGGCCGTGGCAGCCGTATTGCCCGTCACCGTTATATTATTCAGGCTTAGCCGGAGAACATTTGGATCTGTGGAAGGCGCCCCGAAATAAGAGTAATTGAAATTATAGGTTTGCAGCACCGTGCTGTTGGATTGTGTCTTGGTGTTGTACGCCTTCGTGACGATACTGGTCAACCTCGCTGCATTCTTATCATCCTGCCTGTCGAATGCGTAATTGAAATCCGCCTCGCCCAGAGAAGACACAATGCTCGATACATATCTTATCGGTCCATAGATGTTCGTCACCGGATGCGTCGTGTCATAATTGGAGTTACCATACGCGTCAAAAGTTGCCACGCCTGTGTAATGATAGGTCGTGTCATAGGAGCCGAAGGTATAGTTCAGGGTAACGACATCCTTTGAGTTCAGCGTAACGATCTTATCCAGGTACCATGTCGTCGGGAAGGTATAGGAAGTACCATAGAGCGTCGTGGTGGAGCTTTCCACCGACAGCGTGCTGCTGCCAAAATAGTATTGGGTGCCTTTGTCATCGATGACCTCGAACGAGCTGTTGGTATAATTGGCGCTGTTGTAAAAGTTGCTGGTAATGATCTTTAGCCCCGTGTTGTTGGGGAAGACGGGATTGCCATTCTCGTCAAAGGTAAACTGGAATCCGAAGAAGGGTGTTTTGACATAGAAAAGGTCTGGTTCTCCATCGGCTGTCGGCGCGCTAAGACCACTGTTGGCTCCTGTGATCTGGGAAGGCAGCGCGGTACTGTTGACGGCCGAACTGGCTACCTGCTGACCCCACAGGCCCGTCCCCAGATACCCGTTGGGTTGTTCATCCGGGAATCCCCGAACGACGCGGGATATTCCCCCGCCCGCAACGAGCTGCCAGCCAAGGCCCGCAGGACCCGCATAGTCCTGCACCCTGTTGCCTCTCCCACCCGTGTAAAAGAGGGAGACAGGTATCGACAGCTCTTTAGAGGCCAATTGACAAATGGATACACTCACTTGTGCCGTGCCGGTGTAGAGGTCTACGTCGACAGAGGTGCTGGATGAGGCTGCGCCGGATGTACCAAGGAATCCGTTGTTGGCGGAAGGAAAGGCTAGGGCATTATTGGCCTGACCAAAACCACGAAGACAGACAAGGGTCATCATCAGTAAGCAAAGCGCGCTGCGTCGGGATAAGGAATTTATACATTTCATACTCGATAGAAACATTGTAATTTTAGGGCGTTAGAAATTATATCCTACTCTGAACTTAAAGGGTTGTGTCCTTGGTATTTGTTGATAGCTGAGAAAATCCCACAGCACCTGGATCTTTGTCTTCTTGAACAATTTTGTATTCATGGAGACGATCTTGCTCACACCTACCAACCCGCTCGGCTGCCAGTAATTGAGATTATTGAATGTATTCTGGGTATAGATCAGCTGCTGATAATTATATTCCAGACCACCGCTGGCATAAAAAGTCTTCTTCAGACGTATATCGACGAATGATCTTAAGCCCGCCCCCTGGTTGCTAAAGCTGACATGGCTGAGATCGGCCCCCATTCCCAGCTTATAGCTTGCTCCTACCCCCACCGTATTGTTGCCCGACAGCTTGTATCCAAGGCTCAGCCCTATGTCGGTCGTCATCGGTGTGTTTGGCGTGGCAGGCAGCGTTTGCAGATTGGTGCCGTATTCCAATCTTTGAAAAAAAGTTTTTGTTCTTTCTTCGTTAGGTTTAAAATTGGGAATATCGACGTCCCCACCACCAGCCCCGTAGGAGGAGATCTTGTCCTTAAGCTTGCTGAGCTGTGATTGCGCATCTTCCACACCCTGGCTGAATGCCGCCTGTGCTCCCGAGCCCGAAGAAAGCTGCGTCTGCAGCATCTGTGCGATCTGTGTCCTGGTCTGCAACCCCGTCAGCGCCAGCGGTGTTCCAATATTACCCGGCGTGGGAAACAAGGAGGCCAGCATGGAATTGTTCTTTATAAAGTCCTGGAAGGCCGGCAGCTTGTCCAGCAGGGACATGGCATGACGCATCAGCTTGTCAGGGTCGTTCAGCTCCGCCTTGTATTGCTCTATCTGCTGGCGGTAGTAGTACATTTCTTTATTATAGTCGTTATAGGCATCGCTGACGCCCGGCGGAAGGTGTGTATATTGGAGAAGGTATTGTTTTATCTGATCCTTTCGCTGGCGTACATATTGCGAGATCTGATCCGCATCCTGCATCTTCGCCTGCAGGAGCTTCAATTGATCCATGGAATGTTGAATGTCCGCAGGAATTGCCTTTGTGGAGTCCAGCAGCTGAGGATTCCTGTTCAGGAAAGAGAGAGAGCCCTGCAAGGAATCCGCATAAGGAAGATACTCACCCGCGGGCGTCCTCCCATGAATGGCAGTGTCCGACTGAAGTTTCCTGCCCAGTGCAGCATATTGTTGAGCCGGATCGTTGGCAAAGAGCGCCTTTGCAGCCGTGGAATCGTATTTCTCCAGCCGCTTTTTGAGCTTGGCTTCACGTCTTGCCAGTCTTGCAAGATATTTTTGTGTCTGGCGGGTCAGACGTTTGTCAAGGTCAGCAGTCTTTTTGTCGATGCTGTTAAAGAATTTGTCGGGAAATCCCGTAAGCCTGTCGGTAAAAGAAAGTTGTTGTGCGGAAGGGTCCTTACTATCGCCTCCGGCACGTGGATCCGTCGAAGGCTGTACGATAGAGGACTGATCCTGGGCGCGGCCAGGAATAGGGATAAAGGCGATAAGAATGACGCATGCAACAAGCAGCACCCTCATAAGACAGTTTAGGTTTCGGTGATAAGGTGGGTACGGTGCTCAATCCGAATGTAGAGGGTTAATGTGAGGGAAATTGTTAACCGTTCGTTGTCTAATTGTTAATAGCCGCAGTTTTACTACATTTTGAATTGCTGAATGGCATCTTGTTATTTTTCTTTGAGCCCTGGGCGGTGTCGTGCTATTTCTTCTTGAACTGCTGGATAGCATGTCTGCTGAATTCGCTGAGCACCAGCCGGCCGCTGAAAGAAGCCCTTTCAGTCAGAAGAATGTCCCAGTGTTCCGTACCTTTCCAGAACATTTCCTTCATCAGGGCCATGGCATGGGGATTGGAATGTAAGAGATGATCAGCCAGGCGGTGGACGGCCTCATCCATTTCTTCCACGCTGTTATGCAGCTCCGCATAAAGACCTTTTCTGTGCGCCCACTCCGCACTGCGCCACATCGTCGCATCGATGGCAAGCGAGCTAAAAGCCGCCAGCCCCATCTTTCTTTCCACAGCAGGACCAACCACAAAGGGGCCGATACCCACCGCCAGCTCGCTGAGCTTTATGTCCGCACCATGTACCGCAATGGCATAATCCGCCGCCGCCGCCAGTCCCACCGCGCCGCCTACACATTTACCATGGATACGTGCAATGATGAATTGAGGGCATTTGCGCATGGCATTGATCAAATGTGCAAAGCCGATGAAAAATTGAAAACCCTGTTCCGCATTCTCGACAGCCAGCAGCTCGTCGAAGGAGGCTCCGGCACAAAATGCTTTTTCCCCTCCCGCACGAAGGACGATCACCTTCGTTTCTTTATCATTACCCGCCCCATGAATAGCATGTGCCAGCTGTTCCAACAGACGGGCCGGCAGAGAATTGCTCTGGGGATGAAAAAACTCTATCGTTGTCATACCGCGATGATGTTCCGTCTTAACATAACCGTCTTTGAGATTTCCAGTGATCATAATGTTTTCTTTTGAACCATTGTCAATATAGTCGCAATCGCTACACTTTCTCCCGTCTGATCATACACATCCACATACCATTTTACGATGCCCCGCGGCACATCCGTTTCTTCCCTTTTCTCCTGCTCTATCTTTTCCTTACACGTGAGCTTCACACCGATAGTGGTTCCTGCGTAGACGGGTTTGAGGAATCTGCACTCTTCCAATCCATAGTTCAGCATGACAGGTCCTTTTCCCGCATCTACAAATAATCCCGCAGCAGCGCTCAGGATAAAGTAGCCGTGGGCCACAGGCTTTTCAAACAAAGTACCCTCCAGGGAAGTATGGTCCGTGTGTGCATAGAAGTGATCCCAGCTGACATTCGCAAAGTTAGTGATATCCGCCTCCGTCACCGTGCGTTTGTGCGTGACCACCGTATCGCCTATCTCCAGTTCTTCAAAATATTTTCGGAAAGGATGTTTATCCTCCATGTATTGCTGCGCATGAGGCTGCCAGGTATGCGTCAGCGCCGTGATCATCGTAGGAGAGCCTTGCACCGCCACCCGCTGCATATAATGCTTGATGCCGCGAAGACCGCCCATTTCCTCGCCGCCACCCGCGCGACCCGGTCCCCCATGCACCAGCAGGGGGAGAGGGCTTCCATGTCCCGTGCTTTCCTTGGCGCATTCGCTGTTCAGGATAAGTATACGTCCATGATGGGTAGCCGCGCCCAGCACATATTCCCTTGCCTGACGTGCATCCGCCGTTACGATCGTACTGCAGAGCGAGCCCTTGCCCTTCCTTGACAGTTCGATGGCTTCGGCCGCGCTGGTATAAGGCATGATCGTGCTCACCGGTCCGAAGGCCTCTATCGTATGCGGCTCCTCGCTGGTAAAAGGCTTTTCATTCAGCAGCAGCAGCGGACTGAGGAATGCACCTTTTGTATTGTCCGCATCGATAAGCTCCACGCTGTCCAGCGAGCCGTACAGGATCTGTGAAGAAGCCAGCAGTCTTTTTACCTGCGCCCGCACCTCTTCGCGCTGCGTATTGCCCGCCAGCGAGCCCATACGTACCTTTTCATTTTCCGGATTGCCGATGGTGGTTTGGGACAGGGCCTTTGTCAGGGCCTTCCAGGCGTCCTCCATTTTTGAGGCAGGAACAAATATGCGACGGACTGCCGTACATTTCTGACCCGCCTTCACCGTCATTTCCTTTCGCAATTCTTTTATGAACATGTCCCATTCCGGCATGGAAGGATCCACGTCCTCCCCCAGGATCAGACAGTTGAGCGAGTCCGCCTCCATATTGAAAGGAGTATTTTCTCTAAGAATGGCCGGATGGGATTTTAATTGCAGGCCGGTCGAGGCCGATCCTGTAAAGGTCACTACATCCTGTGCCGTCACGTGATCCAGGAGGTCGCCCGCGCTGCCGCAGATAAGCTGTAGCGCCCCCGGTGGAAGGATGCCCGATGCAATGATCTCTCGTACCACCGCTTCCGTGAGGAAGGAAGTCACCGTAGCCGGCTTGACCACCGCCGGCACTCCCGCCAGCAGATTGACCGCGATCTTTTCCAGCATACCCCAGATCGGAAAGTTGAATGCGTTGATATGGATAGCAACCCCTTCTTTAGGGACCAGTATATGCTGTCCCATAAATGTGCCTCCCTTCCCCAGGCTCATCCCTTCGCCATCCAGACAAAAGGATTCATTGGGAAATTTGCGCCGCAGCGAAGCATAAGAAAAAAGGTTGCCGATACCCCCTTCGATATCTATCCAGCTGTCCCCACGGGTGGCGCCCGTGAGGTAACTGATCTTATAGAATTTTTCCAGGTGTTCTCGCAGATGAATGGCCAGGGCACGGAGCATCCGTCCCCTTTCGGGAAAGGTCATTTTACGGAGGGCCGGATTGCCTGTTTCCCGGGCATAGGTCAGGGCGGATCCGAAATCCAGGCCTTTGGTGCTGGCATAGGCTACCGTGTCGCCCGTCACCGCATTATAGAGGGCTTGTCCCTCCCCGTCGCCGGTGATCCAGCTGCCTGTAATATAGTTCCCAAGTTTCGATGGCATACTAACGATCGTTTGTTAGTGCGTACGGGTATAGTATCTCCGAAAATTACCCATCCCCGGACGCACGTCTAATGATGGTGTTAACTCGTCCGTAATATCTCTTCAATGGTCTCGTTGAATGCTTCGCATTACGGCCAGCGAACCTGTGGTTCGCTCTGTCTGTAACAAATGTAGAGAATCTTTATCGTTTGCCGAGCCCCCGATAGAACCCTGGCCCCGCCAAAATGCCAGTCTGTCACCCCAAATGGATTGGTTCATCATTTGGAGACTCCTTTTCATGGAAAATTATCAATCAAACATAGACCCTACGGAGCTGACCTATTCATTCATCGATCATACGCCGCCGCATACCTACATCGATTACACGCCCCATACCGATCATGAGCTGCTGGATGCCTATTCCAGGACCATAACCGGTGTCGTCGGGCAGGTGGCAGAGGCCGTCGTGCATATCCAGGTCCAAAAACCGGCCAATGACGGGAGGAGTGGACAGAAACTGGCGCCCGGCTCAGGTTCGGGTTTTGTCATTTCTTCCGATGGCTTTATCGTTACCAATAATCATGTCATTGAAAATGCCCGGGATATAAAAGTGTCGCTGGCGGATGGCCGGACAGTCAATGCCGAATTGAAAGGCACCGATCCTTCTACCGACATCGCCGTACTGAAGATCTACGAGTCGGGGTTGAAAGCGCTGAGTTTTGCCAATTCCGAATCCCTGCAGCCCGGACAGATAGCCATTGCCATCGGCAACCCGCTGGGTTTGCAGCATACCGTGACAGCAGGTGTCGTCAGCGCGCTGGGACGAACACTCAGGGCCAATAATGGAAGGCTGATAGACGATATTATACAGACCGATGCATCCCTGAACCCAGGCAATTCAGGAGGCCCCCTCGTCAACTCTTTCGGACAGGTCATTGGCGTAAATACCGCCACCATCATCTCCGCACAGGGGCTTTGCTTTGCCGTATCCTCCAATCTTGCCGCCTTTGTAGCCGGGAAGCTGATCATGGAAGGACGGGTAAAAAGAGCCTATCTCGGCATAGCAGGACAGGTTGTCAACCTCACAGGACGGATGATTGCCGCCAATAGGCTGGAGAAAAGCACCGGTGTTTATATTTCCGAGGTAGTTGCTCCTGCTCCAGGACGAACGAATGGTTCGTCGTCCGAAGGACAGACATCGGCCCTTTCCGGAAAACAGGTTACATTTCTACAAAAACCTGTTTTTCAGACATACAATAACGAATTAAGGCAGGGAGACATCATTGTCGCATTCGAGCATACTCCTATAGGGACAGTCGATGAGCTGCACAAGCAGCTAAGTGAATACTATATCGGACGGGCTATCAAACTCGAAGTGTTGCGAGACGGTCACAGGACCGCCGTAAATGTGATTCCTGGGGAGATGTAGCGTCTGTCCCATCGGACGAGCCGACTTGCGCGGCTCCTGTCAGGCCGGCTAAGCCCTGTTCCGCTTGTCGATGGCTGCGGAGAGGTCGTCGAAGATCTCGTCGATACTGCCTTCGCCCTTGACATACACCACTTTATCATATTTTCTATAGTGGTCTGCTACCGCCGCCGTCTTTTTTTCGTACTCTGTCAGCCGGGCCAGAATAACATCCTCTTTGGTATCGTCGGACCTGCCGGAAGTGAGCCCGCGGTTCAACAGACGTTTAACCAGCTCATCCTGACTCACCTGGAGGGCCAGCACCACCGCAATGGAAGTGCCTTTTTGAGAGAGCAGCTTATCCAGGGCTTCCGCCTGTGCCGTTGTACGGGGGAATCCATCGAACAGAAAGCCATATGCCTGGGGATTGTTGTCAAGGGCAGAGCTAATCATTTCAATTACAACCTCATCCGGTACCAGCTGGCCTTTGTCCATAAAGCTTTTGGCGGCCAGTCCCAGCGGTGTCTGACCCGCAATTTCGGTGCGCAAAATGTCCCCCGTGCTAAGATGCTTTAATCCATACTTGGAAATAAGCTTTTCAGATTGGGTCCCTTTTCCGCTGCCTGGCGGTCCGAATAGAATTAAATTGAACATAGTACTACTTCCCCTTGTGAGTGGGCAAATATAAGGCAGTATAGGATAAAATATGTCCGGATTCCGGGGTTTTCTGCAAATTTACCCCGTCTTCCGCAAAGAGATCTTCGTCGGACCTGCTTCGTCACGTTCCTCCTCGATCACAACCTTCGCCAGGCTCGGTTGTACCTATCCGGCGGACAACGAACCAGTAGTTTGTTTGGGAAATGTTAAGACCCTCCGATCTGTCTAATTACCGACAATCTGCGAGAACCCTGCCTGCGTAAATTTGTTATATAAACAATAAGATATGAATACCCTCATAAAAAATAGCGCCATCTTTGTACTGGCTCTGCTGTTTCAGCAATGTACTTATTCACAGTCTTCCGGTCTACCAAACTCGAATACTAATACTATGGATAGTTCAAAAAAAGCAAACAACCCGTCTTATTCCCACTCGGACAATGCGCCCGTCAATCTGACCGACGAGCAGTGGAAGAAAATATTGCCAAAGGATATATATGAGGTAGCAAGGCAAAAAGGTACCGAGCGGGCCTGGACCAGCCCGCTGGAACACCTGAAAGATGTAGGCACCTACTACTGCGCCGTCTGTGGTAATCCTCTTTTCAAGAGCGATACGAAGTTTGAGAGCGGCTGCGGCTGGCCCAGCTTTTATCAGCCCATCAGCAAGTCGAGCATTATCTATGCCGCCGACAACTCTTATGGCATGGACAGGACAGAAGTGATGTGCGGACGGTGCAAGTCGCATCTGGGGCATGTGTTTAATGACGGTCCGCCGCCAACACATCTCCGTTACTGTATTAATGGAGTAGTATTGGATTTTGAGAAAGCAAAAGAGGCAGAGAAAAAATACAACGCGGACCAGCACTAAAAGTCGGCGCCCGGTTCCAGTTCAGCCCATGGCCCCCAAAAGGGAGTGGGCTTTGGTTTCTCCGGGATGATAAAATTCCCCGGCAATGCGAATTTGAACTCACACGATAGGTAGTCAGCCAGATCCATCCCATAGTAGATGATATCCATCTGGTGCACCGAGAAGATGGGATTACCAGCTTCCGGTGGTGTAGAGGGGATATACCGGTGAATATACATCGGTATCAGCCGCGGCCAGCTGTCATAGAATTGCCGGGCTATACGTATCTGTTCTTCTTTAGTCTCCGGCCGGACACCCCATTCCTTGAACCAAAAGTTATTGTGCTCCATGTCAAACACCATCCCTTCCCAGGGCCAATCCAGCTGCGACAGGATCTCACTGTATTCCTCCGGTGATCTCAGGGCCAGCCGCCAGTTAGGAAAACCCTTGAAAACAGGGAGGGCGGTTTGAAGCAGCAGCCTGAGGTCCGGGGGCAGGCAAATTGCATATTTTGTTTCGATCAGTTCAACCTCTTCGTCGGTCAACCCCCTCTCCAGGGTGATGTTTTGCTTTCTAAGCAAGTCGATCAGCTGACAGGCCTGTTCTGTATTCATATCATACCTTTAACCAAAAATCGATAAAAAATGGATAAGCAACGCATCGGCTGGATAGGACTTGGGAATATGGGGACGCCCATGGTACGCAATCTTTTAAAGGCAGGCTTTCCCGTGACAGTCTATAATCGCACCGCCTCCAAGGCCGAGGCGCTCGTGGCAGAAGGCGCCGGATTCGTGACCCATCCCAGCGAACTATGGGATAAGGCCGATGTATTGATTACCATGGTAGCCGATGACGCAGCCCTCCATAATATTTACAAAGGCAGCGATGGACTGCTGGAAACCGCCCCTGCCGGCAAGGTCGTGATCGATATGAGCACCGTCTCCCCCGCCACGAGCCGTGAGCTGGCAACATTGCTGGAGGCGAAGGGAGTGGAGTACCTGGATGCACCCGTCTCCGGCAGCGTAAAACCTGCCGAAACGGGACAGCTCGTGATCATGGTGGGTGGGAAAAAGTCCGTCTATGAATCCGCGCGGCCCATTTTCGAAAAGCTGGGAAAAGTATCTTTTTTGCTGGGTGAACAAGGCGCCGGCAATAGCGCCAAGCTAGCGATCAATTTACTCCTGGCCTTTAATACGCAGGGATTGGCAGAATCGGTACTCTTTGCCCGGGAAAATGGGATTGCATCAAAGGACATGCTCGCCATCATCAATGAGAGCGCCGTGGGCAATGCACTCATAAAGATCAAAACCCCTCTTATCGAGAGCGATCAATATCAACCTGCATTTGCCCTGAAGCTGCTCGCCAAGGACCTGCGGCTGGCAAAGGAGCAGGGTCTCCAGACTCCTGCCGGGCTGGCCATAGAAGAGTGTTTCCGCGAAGCCGCCCACGAATGGGGAGACAAGGATATGATGGCCATATTGCCGTATCTCAGCTCGGAGGTAGGGCAACAGGAGCCCTTTTAAGCTTTCTTTTTCACTTTCAGCAGTACGCACCCATGTGCCGGCAGGCGAGGGGTGAACCCCTCCTTTGAAGGTGCCAGATCCTGTTGACGCCACAGATCGCGCACGCTGAATTGCCCGGACGACGAATGCTGGGAGCCTCCCGTTTGTCCTGGCCCGGCCAGGCCGATGTTGGAATAGGAGATGGTCGGTATAGCCGCCTTTTCCGTCCTGTTAAAGACCCCTACCGCCTTGCTGCCATCTTTTAGCTCTTTTACCCATACTTCGATGCCGTCTTTTTCCCAAACCTTTTTGGCCGGGCTTGTCAGCTCATCCTGGTCCACCGCCAGTACCTCACTGTTGGTCAGGAGACCCAGCGTAAATTTATCCATATGGCTCATATCACAGCCTATGAGCAGCGGCGCCGACAGGAGACACCAGAGGCTGATATGTGTATATTGTTCATCCGGGCTCAGGCGGGAATTATGCAGACTGGGCCCCCACCCAACCTTGCCGACTACCAGCATGTCCGGGTCGTTGAAATTGCCCGGTGCCGTATAGGGCGCCGCCTTGTCCTGGTTGAAGCCGATGCCCGCCATGCTGCCCCAGGTATCCGTGATATCCCCCGTGGTACGCCAGGAATTGGCCCCTATCTCGCCGCCCCATTTCCATACATCACCCATTCCATATTGACAAAGGCTGTAGAGTATATCCCTTCCCGTCTTATTGAGCGCCTGCTGCATAAGGATATAGGGTTTTTTCATATCATCCAGGGTGGGTTTTGGCGCGATCTGACCATAGGAGCACCAGTCATATTTTAGATAATCGATACCCCAGCGGGCATAGGTAGCAGCATCCTGCTCTTCGTGCTGATAGCTGCCCAGGTAGCCTCCGCAGGTACGGGGTCCCGGAGAGGAATAGATGCCTATTTTGAGACCCAGTCCGTGTACATGATCGCAAAGCGCCTTCATATCCGGGAATTTGTTATTGGGGACGATCTCCCCCTTATCGTCTCTTTTTTCTGCCTCCCAGCCGTCGTCGATATTGATATAGGACCAGCCATAGTCCGCCAGCTGTGATGCCATCGCAGCAGCCGAGGCCTTTATCTTTTCATCACTGACACTGAGCCCCCAGCAGTTCCAGCTATTCCATCCCAAGGCCGGGGTGAGCGCGATCTTATCGCCGCAGATGATCGTCAGACGGCGGGTGGCAGAACCCAGCTTATTCTTTACCGTGAGCTGCACCGGATAGTTCCCTTTTTTGGAAAGCGTGCCCGTGATGATACCCGTCTGCTTGTCCAGGGTCAGTCCCGTGGGTAGACCCGTAACCATATAGGTCATGGGCTTTTCTCCTGTGGCCGGTATTTTATAGAGGAAGGCCGCGCCTGTGCGTATGCCATATACTTCCGGGGAATTGATATGGGGAGAGGCCGCTGCTGCCGGTGTGAGGATATAGGGTACCTCTTCAGAAGCCGTCACCATTTTCTTGCTTCTGCCTTCTTCAAAGCTGTAATCCACCCGGTAGGGCCCTGCTTCCGGAAGGGTGGTTTTAAAGGTGAATTCAAAGGGTCTGTCGTGTGCGAAGTCCGCGCCGATGGTTTGTTTGTAGACAGCTGTGCCCGTGAACGGGTCTACCACCCGGATATTCAATTTGCCCGTGAAATCATATTTTTCGCTGGAGGATTGCAAAACTATTTTTTTGCTGCATCCGCGTCCTGCCGTACCGGAGAAGTGAAATTCATCTGCCGTTGTATTGAGGGTGATATAATCTGTCACGTCCATGACGCTGATGCCGTATTTACCGTCATACATGCCGCCGTCGCCGTCGCGGTCATACACCCGTATGGCGATGACATTGTCCTTGTCCCAGCGGATACGCCCATCCGTCAGCGCAAGGGTATAGGAGCGTTGCTGTTCCCAGTTGCCGTTTTGGATCGGGCCGATAAGACCGGAATTCCGGCCCACCAGGAATCCATTGAGATAGAATTCATCACCGTCATCGATCTTACCCAGGTCAAATCGCAGCTTTTCTTTTAAAAAGGCATTGTCTTTTATGGAGGATGGGATCGTGATATGGAGACGATACCAGGCGAATCCATCGTATCCTTTATAGCCCTGTGTCTCCCAGGGGGCGCCTATACGGATGGGGGCCCAGTCAGAGTCTTTTAGGGTAGCCGATGCATAGGTTGGCTGGTCGCCTGTTTTGAATTTCCAGCCGTCGCGGATGGAAATATCCTGCGCCGACAGGGAAAGGGGGGAGAAAATGGAAAAGGACAAGACCAGGGACAGGAAAAAAGGAACAATTTTCAACATAAAGCCAGGCTTTTAGACCCGGAAGTTACAAAATGTCCGGCCTTTGGCCGCGAACCTCCGGTTCGTTTGGGAGATGTCAGGGGTTTTTGTAAATTTGCTCCCCCGGACCGCACCTTACCAGGTGCGGTCCGGATTTTTCCCCTATGCCGCTCTAGCTCAGTTGGTAGAGCATTTCATTCGTAATGAAAGGGTCGTCGGTTCGAGTCCGATGAGCGGCTCTCTTCACTCATATAATATGTCATGCAGTTATCTCATTTGGCTGAAACCCTTATCGGATCTGAGATCGTAAAGTTAGGTGGGGACATTCGCGAGAAGATCCGGCAGGGCGAAAGAATCTATAATTTTACGGTAGGCGATTTTGATCCATCCATTTTTCCTATCCCCAAAGTGCTGGAAGAAGGTATCATCGATGCCTATCGCAAGCACTTTACCAATTACCCCGCAGCCGAAGGCAATCTCGATCTTCGTCAATCCATTGCCGCATTCCTGAAGGACAGAGAGGGGTTGACATATACTACTGATGAGATACTGGTGGCCAGCGGAGGGCGACCGCTGATCTATTCATTATTCCGCACATTGATCGACAAAGGCGACAAGGTGATCTATGCCGTGCCTTCGTGGAACAACAACCATTATACGCATCTGAATTGGGGTGAACATGTCGTCATCGAGGCGCACGCTGAAAATAACTTTATGCCTACGGCGGAGGCTATCCGACCGCATGTAAAAGAAGCTACGCTCATCTGTCTCTGCTCACCTCAAAATCCAACGGGGACCACTATCTCCAAAAAGGACCTCTCGGCCATCTGTGAGCTGGTGCTGGAAGAAAACAAGCGTCGTGGCGCCGGGGAAAAGAAACTGTTCGTCCTGTATGACCAGATGTACTGGCAGCTCACCTATGGGGATATACGCCATTATGATCCCGTCTCCCTTTATCCCGCCATGCGCGAATACACTGTCTATATAGATGCCATCAGCAAGGTTTTTGCCGCCACGGGTGTGCGGGTAGGCTGGTCATTTGGTCCGGCGGAGATTATCAGCAAGATGAAGGCCATCCTCACACATATCGGGGCCTGGGCGCCCATGGCGGAACAAAAGGCGACAGCGGCCTTTCTCCTGGAAAAAAATAAGATCGATGAATACCTGCATCCATTCAAGGCAGCCGTATCCGACAGGCTGCAGCGCATTCATGCGGGTTTTACACAGCTGAAAAAAGAAGGCTTTAAGGTAGATGTTCTGGCGCCCGAGGCGGCCATCTATCTGACCATTAAGATCGATCTTGCTGGTCAGCAAACGAAGGATGGAAAAATATTAACCAGTCAGCAGGATGTGACTTCTTATCTGTTGAACGAGGCAAAATTGGCAGTGGTACCTTTCTCTGCATTTGGCGCATCCAAAAACTCTCCCTGGTACAGGCTGAGTGTGGGCACCTGTCATTTTGAAGACATCGAAGAGATGATAGGAAAATTAAGAGATGCTATGAAGAAACTGTCACCGGGCTCTTGAGTGTCGAATTATAACATTAGTTCTTGTTACAGATGAATATAAAAGGTTTCAATTCCTTCTCCCTTATGATCTTTTGCATGGAGTCGCGCTTGTGAAGAGTTTTATGTCTATTGACATCAAATACTTCATGCGCAGTACAGAAGCTATCGATAGTTTCGAAATGGAATAAAAGCTCGTTCAGCAGCTCCAGTTCCTGTTCCATGGACTGTTCGCTCATCTGTTCATCTTTCACAAGAACAAGCAAATCCCTGTTAGACGTTTTCATTTTTTATTAGATTTTAATAACCAGACATACCTTTATTTATACCACAGCCACACTTCTTACTGCTACCACCGACTCCTCTGCCCGAACTGCAGCTAGTTACTACAATGCTACTAAATAATAACAACAGAATCAATATCGCTTTCGAAGGTTTCATTGGCTTTAGTCTCGTAAATTAACTATTTTGTAATAAAAAAAGTATTGCTGTTTGGCATCAATTTTAAAAATTAACAATCCCACTAGGAAAACCTACAAAATACTCTTAGCTCCGTTGGATTGGGGACTAGGGCACGCAACCAGATGTATCCCAATAATTAAAGAGTTATTAATCAATCAATACGAAGTGTGTGTCGCGGCCACTGGCGACCAAAAAGCGCTCCTTAAAGAAGAATTTCCTTTCCTGTCCTTTGTTGAACTGCCTGGCTATCGTATTAAATATGACAAAAATCGTGCCTTCACGCTGCTAAAACTTATAGCCAGTATTCCAAAAATCTTGATCCGGGTCAAGGAAGAAAACCGTTGGTTACGCCAGTTCCGGGAAAAAGAAGGGGTGGATATGGTGATTTCGGACAATCGATACGGACTATGGCATACGGACCTTTATTGCATATTGATCACCCATCAATTGAATATTCAAAGCGGAATGGGAGATTGGGTAGACAGGTGGGTCCAGCGGTGGCATTATCGTCTTATCAATAGATTTAACGTATGCTGGGTACCGGATATATCCGCCGGGACGGGATTAGCAGGAAAGCTCTCCCATCCGGCACAGATGCCGGATATTCCAACCCATTATATTGGATTATTATCAAGAATGGAG
>Ga0105237_10001443_pt1 | contig 31393 bp, 25 predicted proteins | sample KBSC24metaG_FD_81520 | JGI IMG/M metagenome (GOLD analysis project Ga0105237, IMG submission 81520) | Corn rhizosphere microbial communities from Kellogg Biological Station, Michigan, USA - KBS C2-4 metaG | ecosystem: Host-associated > Plants > Roots > Rhizosphere > Soil | place: Michigan, USA... | reverse complement strand
GACACTGCCGGTCGGCGTGCGACTGGTCTTCCAGGCTGCCGAGGAACTGATGCCCGGCGGTGCGCTCGACGCGATCTCCGCCGGAGCGCTGTCGGGCGTGTCGAGAATCTTTGCGCTGCACTGTGACCCGCGGCTCGAGGTGGGTACGGTCGCCACCATTCCGGGGCCCATCACCTCGGCCGCCGATCAGATCGAGATCACGCTGCACTCGCCGGGTGGGCACACGTCCCGTCCGCACCTGACAGGTGATCTGGTGTACGGACTCGGCGCGCTGATCACCGGGGTGCCGGGGGTGCTGTCGCGTCGCGTCGATCCGCGGCACAGCACCGTGATGGTGTGGGGCGCGGTCAATGCCGGTTTCGCGTCGAACGCGATCCCGCAGACCGGGACTCTCGCCGGAACCATCCGCACCGCCAGCCGCGATGCCTGGATCGAGATGGAATCGATTGTCCGCGAGATCGTTTCGTCGCTGCTGGCGCCGCTCAACGTGGATCACACGGTGCTGTACCGGCGCGGTGTGCCGCCGGTGGTCAACGAAGAACTGTCGACGCGGATCATGACCCACGCCATCGAGGCGCTGGGCCCGGATGCCCTGGCCGACACCAAGCAATCCGGTGGCGGCGAAGACTTCTCGTGGTACCTCGAGGAGGTGCCGGGCGCCATGGCGCGCCTGGGCGTGTGGCCCGGCGTCGGCCCGCAACTCGACCTCCACCAGCCGAACTTCGACCTCGACGAACGCGCCCTCGGCGTCGGCGTCCGGGTGTTGGTCAACATCATCGAGCAGGCCGCCAACTTCTAACCGCGCGCCCGCCCACGGCGACACACATCCCGCGAGCGGACAGAAATTAGGGCCCGATGTTGCGAGACGGGCGGGTGCGGAGGTGGTGGACGTAGTCCGCGGGGGCGCCGGCGATCTCGGCGGCTTCGGCCATCACGCCCAGGTACCGGGCTGAGGGCAGCCCGCCTTCCCAGGCGTCGACGACGTACAGCCACGCGAGCACGGGTTCGGTCGAGGTGTCCGACGACAGCCGGTGCACCCGGCACCGGATCTTCTTGTGGATACCGAGCTCGGACCCTTCCCAGCGGTCCAGGCGTTCCTCGTCCTCGCGGGTCATGTCGTAGAGCACGACGAAGACCTTCGAGAGCGGATCCTCGACCAGCGTCGCCAGCGCGCCCTCCCAGCCGATGTCGGCGCCGGCAAACGTCAGCCGCCAGCCATGCAGCCACCCCGTGGCCGCCATCGGAGAATGAGGGGCCCGCTGAAGCATCTGCTCCGGATGCATGTTCGATCCGTAAGCGGCGTAGAGCGGCACTGGGCAAGCCTACGGCTTGTTGTCCGGCGACCAACACCCAACTCGGGGTTAGATGTAGCCGTGGTTACCCGCATTGTGATCATCGGCGGCGGTCCCGCCGGGTATGAGGCAGCCCTGGTTGCTGCCGGTTATGGCCCTGACGCAACCCAAGTCACCGTCATCGACCGGGACGGTATCGGCGGCGCGTGCGTCCTGTGGGACTGCGTGCCGTCCAAGACCTTCATCGCGTCTACCGGCGTGCGCACAGAGCTGCGCCGCGCTGACGGACTGGGCTTCGACATCAAGATCGAGGACGCCAAGATCTCGTTGCCGCAGATCAACAACCGGGTCAAGACGCTGGCGCGCAGTCAGTCGGTCGACATCGGCGGGCAGCTGCTGCGCGCGGGGGTCAACGTGGTGGCCGGCTGCGGCGAGCTCGTCGACAGCATCCCGGGAATGGCACACCACCGGGTCAAGGTGACGACCCCCGACGGGCGCTCCGGCGTGCTGAAGGCCGATGTGGTGCTGATCGCCACCGGCGCCAGCCCGCGCGTGCTGCCCAACGCGGTGCCTGACGGCGAACGCATCCTGAACTGGCGTCAGCTGTACGACCTCACCGACCTGCCGGAGCACCTGGTGATCGTGGGCTCCGGCGTCACCGGCGCCGAGTTCTGCAACGCCTACACCGAACTGGGCGTCAAGGTCACGGTGGTGGCCAGCCGCGACCAGATCCTGCCCCACGAAGACTCCGATGCTGCCGCGGTGCTGGAAGAGGTGTTCTCCGAGCGCGGTGTGACGTTGGTCAAGAACGCCCGCGCCGATTCGGTGGTCCGTACCGAAACCGGCGTCAAGGTAAGCCTGGCCGACGGCCGCGTGGTGGAGGGCAGCCACGCGTTGATGAGCATCGGGTCGGTGCCCAACACCTCGGGCCTGGGACTGGAGAAGGTCGGAATCGAGCTCGGTCCGGGCAACTACTTGACGGTCGACCGGGTATCGCGCACCACGGCGCCGGGCATCTACGCCGCGGGTGACTGCACGGGCTTGCTGCCGCTGGCCTCGGTGGCCGCCATGCAGGGCCGCATCGCGATGTATCACGCACTGGGTGAAGGGGTTTCGCCGATCAAGCTGCGGACGGTTGCCGCGGCAGTGTTCACCCGCCCGGAGATCGCGGCGGTCGGCGTGCCGCAGTCCGCGATCGACGCCGGTACCGTCCCGGCCCGGACGTTGATGCTGCCGCTGAACACCAATGCGCGCGCCAAGATGTCGTTGCTCGAGCACGGATTCGTGAAGATCTTCTGTCGTCCGGCCACCGGTGTGGTGATCGGCGGCGTCGTGGTCGCGCCGATCGCGTCCGAGCTGATCCTGCCGATCGCGCTGGCGGTGCAGAACCGCATCTCGGTGACCGATCTGGCCCAGACGCTGTCGGTCTACCCGTCGCTGTCGGGCTCGATCATCGAGACGGCCCGCCGGCTCATGGCTCACGACGATCTGGACTGACACGCGAACGGGGCCGACCACGTAGGCTCGGTCAGGCAAGGCCTACCGACGAGTAACCACGAGGAGTTCCGCCGTGAGTGACCCGATTCCCGGTCCGGGCAATGGGCAGACCCTGCTGAGTCCCGCGCAGCGCGACACCGCGTGGAACCACTTGGGCTCCGAGCAGTTCGACGTCATCGTGATCGGCGGGGGCGTCGTCGGCGCCGGCGCGGCACTCGACGCGGCGACGCGCGGTCTGAAGGTCGCCCTCGTCGAGGCACGCGACTTCGCCTCCGGCACGTCCAGTCGCAGCAGCAAGATGTTCCACGGCGGCCTGCGCTACCTGGAGCAGCTCGAGTTCGGGCTGGTTCGTGAGGCGCTGTACGAGCGTGAACTGTCCCTGACCACGCTGGCGCCGCACCTGGTGAAGCCACTGCCGTTCCTGTTCCCGCTGACCAAGCGGCTCTGGGAGCGCCCCTATATCGCCGCCGGCATCTTCCTGTACGACCAATTGGGCGGCGCCAAGTCGGTGCCCGCGCAGAAGCACCTGCTCAAGGCCGGGGCGCTGCGGCTGGCTCCGGGCCTCAAGCGCAGCTCGCTGATCGGCGCGATCCGCTACTACGACACCGTCGTCGACGACGCGCGGCACACCATGACCGTCGCCCGCACCGCGGCGCACTACGGCGCCGTCGTCCGCACGTCGACGCAGGTTGTGGCCCTGCTGCGCGAGGGCGATCGGGTCACGGGCGTGCGGGTCCGCGACTCCGAGACCGGTGCCGTGACCGAGGTGTGCGGCCACGTGGTGGTCAATGCCACCGGGGTGTGGACCGATGAGATCCAGGCGCTGTCGAAGCAGCGCGGCCGCTTCCGGGTCCGCGCCTCCAAGGGTGTGCACATCGTCGTGCCGCGAGACCGCATCGTCAGTGAGGTGGCGATCATCCTGCGCACCGAGAAGTCGGTGCTGTTCGTCATCCCGTGGGGCACGCACTGGATCATCGGTACCACCGACACCGACTGGAACCTGGACCTGGCGCACCCGGCGGCGACGAAGGCCGACATCGACTACATCCTCGGGCACGTCAACAAGGTGCTGGCCACGCCGCTCAACCATGACGATATCGACGGCGTCTACGCGGGGCTGCGCCCGCTGCTGGCCGGTGAGAGCGAGGAGACCTCCAAGCTGTCCCGCGAGCACGCCGTTGCCGTGCCCGCCCCCGGTCTGGTGGCCATCGCCGGCGGCAAGTACACGACCTACCGCGTCATGGGCGAGGACGCCATCGACGCCGCCAGTGAGTTCGTGCCGACGCGGGTGGCACCGTCGATCACCGAGAAGGTGCCGCTGCTCGGCGCCGACGGCTACTTCGCGCTGATCAACCAGACCGAACACGTCGGCCAGCACTACGGCCTGCATCCGTACCGGGTTCGGCACCTGCTGGACCGCTACGGCTCGCTGATCGGCGAGGTGCTGGACATGGCGGCCGACCGGCCCGAGCTGCTGGAGCCCATCACCGAGGCGCCGGTGTACCTGAAGGTCGAGGCCTGGTACGCGGCCGCGGCCGAGGGTGCCCTGCACCTCGAGGACATCCTGGCCCGCCGGATGCGGATCTCCATCGAGTATCAGCACCGCGGCGTGGACTGCGCCCGCGAGGTCGCGGAAGTCATTGCGCCGGTGCTGGGTTGGAGCGCCGAGGACATCGACCGTGAGGTCGCGACGTACCTGGCGCGCGTCGAAGCCGAGGTGCTGTCACAGACGCAGCCCGACGACGAATCGGCCGACGCGCTCCGGGCGGCGGCTCCCGAATCCCGCGCCGAGATCCTCGAGCCGGTTCCGCTCGATTGAACCTGCCCGTCCGTCCCGGATACGAGGGGATCGGGCCTGCCCGGCTACGGGTGCACGGCGGGCCGGTGCTCGCTGAGCTGCGGTCCCGGTTCGGTGACGACGCGGCCGCGAAAGTGCTTGCCGGCGAGGTGCTTTGCGCTGACGGGTCGGTGGTGTCCGATGTGACGGAGCTGCCGGCCGGCGCGTTCATCTACTGGTACCGGGACCTGCCCGACGAGGTCGTCGTCCCGTTCGACGTGCCGGTGCTGTACCGCGACGAGAACATCGTCGTGGTCGACAAACCACACTTCCTGGCGACCATGCCGCGCGGCGGGCATGTGGTGCAGACGGCCCTGGTGCGGCTGCGACGGGCCCTGGGGTTGTGGGAGCTCTCGCCGGCACACCGGCTGGACCGGCTGACGGCGGGCGTGCTGGTGTTCACCGCGCGACGCGAAGTACGCGGGGCGTATCAGACGATGTTCGCGGCGGGCGCCGCGTCCAAGACGTATCTGGCGCGGTCGTCGGCCGGGACGCTGGCCGAGCCGGTCGAACTCCGGAACCGAATTGTGAAGCGGCGCGGTTCTTTACAGGCCGTCATAGAGCCTGGTGAGGTGAACGCGGTGACAGTGGTCGAGCCGTTGGGGCCCGGTCTGTTCCGGTTGACGCCGTCGACGGGCCGGACCCACCAGCTGCGGGTGCACATGAACTCGATTGGACTGCCCATCGACGGTGATCCGCTGTACCCCACGGTGCTCGACGTTCCCGCCGGTGAGTTTTCGACGCCGCTGCAGCTGTTGGCCCACCGGTTGGCGTTCACCGATCCGGTGACGGGGGTGGAGCGGGAGTTTGTCAGTGAGCGGACGCTGGAGGCATAGGAGCTCCACGTGCTCACCGCGCCCTGACCGCAGAATCACCCACGCTTGTGCTGACTCTGCGCCGGCGGCTTTGCGTACTCGACCTTTCCCACCATTACCGCGGGATCAACCAGGCACCACGATCGACTCTGCGGGCACGGCGGCATCCACTCGACGTTTGTCGCCCTCAGCGCGGAATGAATGCGGGCGCGCCGCGACGGTGCGCACAGATCGTCCTCCCAGCGGTCCTGGCGATCTTGCCGCACATTCGCGAACCGTCAGCCTTTTGGAGACGCTCCCATGGCACCTTTCGTCCGGAGCCGTCACCAAACCGGACATTGTCAATCGATGCTGACAAGTCCAAATCGCAAGTGCCACAACAGGGCCGACACGCCGGACTGATCTCGTCTCGACACGCCGACGTGGTCAAGTCGACCTGCGCCCGCTCAACGGTCTGGGCCGGGTCGGCCCGAATGACCCCTGTGTTCTACTGCTAGCCATGGACCGCACCGCGTTTGACCGTCTGTTCGACATGACCGGCCGCACCGTCATCGTGACCGGCGGGACGCGCGGTATCGGCCTCGCGATGGCCGAGGGGTTCGCACTGGCCGGCGCCAATCTGGTGGTCGCGAGCCGCAAGTCGGAGGCATGCGAGGCCGCCGCCGAGCACCTGCGCACCCTGGGCGGCAAGGCGATCGGTGTCCCGACCAACATGGGCAACCTCGACGATCTCGACCGGCTCGTGGAAGCCACCGTCGCGGAGTTCGGCGGCATCGACGTCTTGGTCAACAATGCGGCGAACGCGCTCGCCCAGCCGCTGGGGGAGATGACGCCCGAAGCATGGGCCAAGTCGTACGACGCCAACCTGCGCGGACCGGTGTTCTTGGTGCAGAAAGCGTTGCCGCACTTGAAGACCAGTCCGGCCGCCGCCGTCCTGAACATGTCGTCGGTCGGCGCGTTCCAGTTCGCGCCGTTCGTGTCGATGTACGCCGCGGGTAAGTCGGCGCTGCTGTCGTTCACTCGGTCGATGGCGGCCGCCTACGCAGCCGACGGCATCCGGGTCAACGCCATCGCGCCTGGCCCCGTCGACACCGACATGGTGCGCAACAACCCGCAGGCGGTGATCGACGCGATGGCCTCCAACACGCTGCTGAAGCGGCTGGCCAACCCCGACGAATTGGTGGGCGCGGCGCTGCTGTTGTGTTCGGGCGCAGGCAGTTACATCACCGGGCAGGTCGTCATCGTCGATGGTGGCGGGACGCCGAGGTAGGCCGCCCGGCTGTCAGTACGTGTGCAGGGGACCATAGGATTTTCCGTACATCACCCTCAGAGTTGCGTCGCGGACGAGCCCGTTGTCGAGGAGCTTGATGCCGGTGTTCGGAATGACCGGGATACCAGCGAGCTTGTGGCCGAAGCGGCCCATGCGGTACTCCCGGCCCCAGGCCGCCTCCAGGCGCCGGGTGTAGTTGGTGAAGTCGTCGGGGCCGCCGTTCTGCAATGCCGCGATCACGCAGTCGCCGGCGACCAATCCGGATTCGAGCGCCTTCGAAATGCCCGCGCCCGAAACCGGTTTGGCGGCACCGAGCGCGTCACCGGTGAAAACTACGCCCGGACGCCACGGCGGCCATGCGGTGAAACCCATCGGCAGGCGCCACGCGCGCACACTCTTGCTCTTCTTCAAGTCCGCGATCGGCGGTAATTCCCAGTCACGCGGCAGGGACCGTAGGAACTCATCGAGTAACTGCGTGGCGTTGATCGCCTGCCAGTTCCGGAAGCAGTTGACGTAGCCGACGCCGATGTTGAAAACGCCGTTGCCCATCGGGAAGACCCAGCCGTAGCCGGGCAACTGATCGCCCTGGAACTGCAGCTTGAGGTAGATGTCGAGCGAATCGTTGTCCGGCCGGTTGGTGTGCATCTCGGCGCGGATCGCGATGGCCGAGTAGCCGTTGTACTCCGAATCGATGTTCAGTGCGCGCTTGACGGGCGAGTACGCACCATCGGCGGCGACGACCGCGTCGGCCGAGATCTTCTCTCCGGATTTGAGGACCACGCCGACAACCCGACCGTCGGCATCGAGTTCCGGTCCGGCCACTTCGGCGCCCTCGCGAACTTCGGCCCCAGCCTTTTCGGCGTGCCTGAGCAACACCGCGTCCAAGTGGGTACGGCTGACAGTATGTCCGTGATCGGGCATGCCGGGGCGCCTCGGGAAGGACATCTCCCACCGACTCGGGCTGAACACCGTGACCCGGTTGACCCGGTGGAAGGTGGAGACCTCGTCGGCCAGACCCATCTTCTGCAGGTAACTGACGGCGCGGGCGGTCAGTCCGTCGCCACACGGTTTGTCCCGGGGGAACTCCGCCTTGTCCACCACCAGCACTTTGGCGCCCACGTGCGCCGCCTGCCATGCCGCGGCCGAGCCCGACGGGCCACCACCGGCGACGACGACGTCATATCGAGGTGTCACCGTGTCCGCCAATCCGTTTCGAATTAGCTCCAGTTCAGCAGCTTTCAGCCGAAGCCGCCAGATGAACTACTCACCGATGAGGATCATCGACGTTCAGCCGGGCGCGTTCCGGTAATCCCGGCGTGACGGGGCTACCGTGGTAGCCGTGGCATCGATCTTCGGCGACTCGCACTTGAAGAACGTCCGCCTGGTCACCCCGCAGACCACCAAGGGGTGCCAGGACTGCATCGCGGCAGGTACCCGTTGGGTACACCTGCGGTTGTGTCTGACGTGCGGGCACGTCGGCTGTTGCGATTCGTCGCCGATGCGCCACGCCAGTGCGCACGCGCAGACGCCGGGGCACGAGATCGTGCAGTCCTTCGAACCGGGCGAAAACTGGCGCTGGTGCTACGTGCACGAGAAGTACGTCTGACGTGTCCTAATTCGTGGGATGCACGTCATTGTGCGCCCTGTAAGTGTGGCCGATCCGCGGACAAAATGGAATGTATCCAATCAAGTCTGACGGAAAGTTGGCGATCATGACCGAAGTTATTGCAGGAGTGACGATCCCGGATACGGAGTTGGTCCGCGAGGCCACCGCGATTGTTCGGAAGTCGACCGACGACACATTGTTCAACCACTCCCGCCGGGTGTTCCTGTGGGGGTCGTTGAAGGCCGCTGCGCGCGGCCTCGATGTCGACCCGGAACTCGCCTACGTGGGCGGGATGTTCCACGATCTGGGCCTGACCACGGAGTATGGCACCAAGCATCAACGGTTCGAGATTGACGGGGCCGACTTGGCTCGAAAACTGTTGCTGGACTTCGGTCGTAGCGAGCAGGAAGCGACGAATGTGTGGCTGGCGATCGCGCTGCACACCACGCCGGAGGTCCCGCATCACCTGGCGCCCGAGGTGGCGGTGGTGATTCTGGGCGTCGAAACCGACGTCATCGGCCTGGGCCTCGACGAGATCAGCGACCAACAGCGCGCCGAGGTGGTTGCCGCCCATCCGCGTCCCGACTTCAAGAATCGCATCTTGCGCGCGTTTCACGACGGCATGGTCAATCGTCCGTCCACCACATTCGGGACGATGAACGACGACGTGCTCGCATACTTCGATCCGTCGTTCGAGCGGACGGATCTCGTTGATCTCGTTCAGGGCAACGCGTGGCCGGAGTGAGGTGAACGAGGGAGATGGGCAGTGCCGGACCGGCTGACAGGCTCGGAAGCCGGCCCGGCGTTGCCTTTTCGATCAGGCCTGCTTGACGGCTTCGATGTCGAGGGTGATGGTCACCCTGTCACCCCTGTCGGCGCCACCGGTCTCCATCGGCAGGTCGAGGTCGACGCCGAAGTCCTTGCGGTTGATGACAACTGACGCTTCGTAACCGGAGACCTCGCCCTGGCCCATGCCGGGGCTCACGCCGTTGAACTCCAGGTTCAGGGTGACCGGACGGGTGTTGCCCTTGATGGTCAGGTTGCCGTCGAGGAAGTACGACGCGCCGTTGGGCCGCACGGCGGTCGAGACGAAGGTCGCCACGGGGTGGTTCTCGGCATCGAAGAAGTCGGCCGACTTGACGTGGCCGTCGCGCTGCTCGTTGCCGGTGTTGAGGGATGTCACGTCGATCTCGGCGGTGACCGACGGGGCGCCGTCCGCACCGACGGTGATGGTGCCACTGAAGTTCTCGAACTTGCCGCGGACCTTGCTGACCATCAGGTGGCGTACCGAGAATTCGACCGTGGAGTGGGCGGTGTCGATCGCCCAGGTGCCGACGCTGAGGGGAGAGGTTGCGGTGGAGGTCATGTGCCTGTCCTTTTGTCTGATGTGAGCACCGGCTTCTCCGGACTCTGAAATGCCCAACCGGACCGTAGTCCGGATTATTCCGGGCGACGAGTCGCGCTCCTTAATGAAAATCATTATCATTATCGCTATGCCTTCGACTTCCGCTGACCTCATCCCGGTGACCGTGCTTTCAGGTTTTCTGGGCGCCGGCAAGACCACGCTGCTCAATCACATCCTCGCCAACCGGGAGGGTCGGCGGGTGGCGGTGATCGTCAACGATATGAGTGAGGTGAACATCGACGCGGCCCTGATCGCGGGTCAGGGTCACCTCGACCGGACGGAAGAGAAGCTGGTCGAGCTCACCAATGGGTGCATCTGCTGCACTCTGCGTGAAGATCTCATCACGGCGGTCGCGGACCTGGCCCGGCAGAACCGATTCGATCAGATCGTGATCGAATCGACCGGCATCTCCGAGCCGATGCCGGTGGCGGCCACCTTCAGTTGGGAGTTCGAGGACGGCTTCGTCCTGTCTGAGCTCGCCCGACTCGACACGATGGTCACCGTCATCGATGCGTGCACCTTCCTGCCCGAGCTGGCGCGGGGGGAGGCGCTCACCGAACGGAATCTGGCAGTGGCCGACGGCGACGGTCGTAACATCGCTGATCTGCTGGTCGATCAGGTCGAGTTCGCCGACGTCATCCTGGTCAACAAGACCGATCTGGTCAGCGCCAAAACCGTTGCGACCGTGGAGGCTGTCGCCCGGCGGCTCAACCCCAACGCGCGGATCGAGCGAACCGAGCACGGGATCGTTTCGCTGGCAACCGTTCTGGAAACCGGGTTGTTCGATCCGGAACTTGCCGCGGAGGCGCCCGGGTGGGATGAGGAGATCGCCAATGGGCATACCCCGGAAACCGACGAATACGGCATCAGCAGCATGACGTTCCGCGCTGACCGTCCGTTCCATCCGCAGCGCCTCGCCGACGCCCTCGACCAGGTACGAGGCCTGTTGCGCAGCAAGGGCTTCTGCTGGATCGCCACCCGGCCGAACATCGCCGCCATCTGGTCGCAGGCCGGCCCCAACCTCACCATCGAGCCCGCTCAGTACTGGACCAGCACCGAAATCGAGCCCGGGCAGGAGATCGTCTTCATCGGTATCCGTCTCGAAAGAAGCTCGGTACGAGCGCTTCTCGACTCAGCGCTCCTCACCGACGACGAAATGGCGGCAGGCACGAGCGCCTGGTTGCGCTACGCCGATCCCCTGCCGGCATGGACCGCCGCGCACAGCCACGTCTGACGTTGCCCGACGCGCTTTTGACGCAAGCCCAGCACTTTGCCGATTGACGCACTACGTTGACGTATATGCCACGAGCCCGCGGTGCCGGCCCCGTCCGCCGTGATCACGGCCGCCACTCATGCCTCATTGTCGCGGAATCAGCGAAAACGACTACTGCACAACACATCACGATGAGAGGGACCGCCTGATGTCGATTCACCCAGCACTGATCAAGGCCACCAGGACTGTGGCCACCGGCGTCATCGGCGTGGCGGCGTACGACGTACTGCGTAAGGCACTGCGCGCGGCGCCTATCCACGAAGCGAGTGTCACCACCGCGTCGTGGGCGCTGCGGGGCACGCGTAAAGCCGAGGAGGCGGCAGAGAATGCCCGGCTGAAGGTCGCCGATGTGATGGCCGAAGCACGAGAGCGAATCGGTGAAGAAGTGCCGCCGCCGTCGGTGGCGGATGCCGAACATTCCCATGACCACTGATGTACTGACCGACGTGGCCGCTGCGTCCGGCACCGAAGCCATGTCCGGCCTGACGGTCATATCCGTTGCAGCGGGCCGGATTCGGGTTCGTGCCCCGTGGCTACGGGACGACCCGGTCTGCGCCGTGGCCATCGAAGACGCTGTCGACAAGATCGGTGGCGTCCGAACCGTCCACGCCTACCCGCGCACCGCGTCGGTGGTGATCTGGTACTCGCCGCAGCGCTGCGATACCGCGGAGCTGCTGACCGCAATCCTCGCCGCGCAAGCCACACCGCCGCAGCTGGTCCCGGCCCGCTCGCCGCGTTCGGCCGACATCCACAACGCGGATGTACTGCGGATGGCGCTCGGGGCGCTGGCTCTGGCGCTCTTGGGAGTCCGCCGCTACGGCCTGTCCAGACCGCGGCTGCTCGGGCCGGCCAGTCGGACGTTCGCCACCGGAGCGACCATCTTCACCGGATACCCATTCCTGCGCGGAGCGCTCCGCTCTCTGCGCGGGCGCAAGTCGCCCGGCACCGATCTGCTCGTGTCTGCCGCCACCATCGCGAGTCTGATCCTGCGTGAGAACGTCGTAGCACTCACGGTGCTGTGGCTGCTAAATATCGGTGAGTACCTTCAGGATCTGACGCTGCGCCGTACCCGTCGCGCCATCGCCGATCTACTCCGCGGCGTTCAGGACACCGCGTGGGTGCAGCTGGACGACGGCACCGAAGTGCAGGTCAACGCTGACGCTTTACGGATAGGCGATCTCGTCGTCGTGCATGAGCAAGTGGCGATCCCCGTCGACGGCGACGTCGTCGCGGGCGAGGCGATCGTCGACCAGTCCGCCATCACCGGCGAAACTCTGCCTGTGACCATGGCGCCGGGCGCGACCGTGCACGCCGGATCAGTGGTCGTGCGTGGCCGATTGGTCGTGCGTGCCCGTGCGGTGGGCAGTCACACGGTGCTGGGCCGCATCGTCGCGAGAGTCGAAGAAGCGCAACGTGATCGGGCGCCGATCCAGACGGTCGGAGAGAACTTCTCCCGTCGCTTTGTGCCCGCGTCATTCGTGTTGGCAGCGGCAACGTTCCTCGCCACCGGCGATGTACGGCGAGCGATGACCATGTTGCTGGTGGCGTGCCCGTGCGCGGTGGGGTTGGCCACCCCGACTGCGATCAGCGCGGCCATCGGCAACGGAGCTCGCCGTGGCATTCTCATCAAAGGTGGTTCGCACCTGGAAGCGGCCGGCCGAGCCGACGCCGTGGTCTTCGACAAGACCGGAACCCTCACCATCGGTCGGCACATTGTCACGAACATCGTTTCATTCCACGAGGATTGGGCACCAGAGGACATCCTCGCCTACGCCGCGAGTTCGGAGATCCACTCACGGCATCCGTTGGCCGAAGCGGTGATCCGCTCGACCGAAGACAAACACATCGTCATTCCGCCGCACGAAGAGTGCGAGGTGCTCGTGGGTCTGGGGATGCGGACTCGCGCCGACGGTCGCACGTTGCTGCTCGGCAGCCCGTCCCTGCTCGATCAGGAAAATGTCGTCCGGTGTGGCGAAGCCGATGCGTGGGTGCAGCGATTGCGCCGTGAGGCCGAGACGCCGCTGCTGCTTGCTGTCGACGGTGAACTGGTGGGTTTGATCAGCCTTCGCGACGAGGTGCGCCCCGAAGCGGCAGAAGTCCTTGCGCGCCTGCGGTCCTCGGGCGTGCAACGGATCGTCATGCTCACGGGCGATCACGCGGAGACCGCGCAGGCAGTTGCTGCCGAGCTCGGCATCACGGAGTGGAAGGCCAACGCGCTACCCGAGGACAAACTCTTCCTTGTGCGCACTCTGCATGACGAGGGGTACACCGTTGCGGTGGTGGGCGATGGGGTCAACGACGCACCTGCGTTGGCCGCGGCAGACATCGGTATCGCAATGGGCTTGGCCGGCACCGACGTCGCCGTCGAGACCGCCGATGTGGCGCTGTCGACCGACGACCTGCGACGGCTGCTCGACGTCCGAGATCTCAGCGACCACGCGGTCGCTGTGATCCGACAGAACTACGTCATGTCGATCGCGGTGAACGCGGTCGGCCTTCTACTCGGTGCGGTCGGCGGACTGTCCCCGGTCCTCGCCGCGATCTTGCACAATGCATCTTCGGTCGCCGTTGTGACCAACAGTTCGCGCCTCATCCGTCATGAACTGGCTCAGTCCGGCGCGAGATCGCCGAGCAGGTAGCGCTGCAGTGTCACGCCGAGGTCGGCGGCGAGCTGTTCGTTCGAGCGGTTGGCCAGCGGTTCGAGGCCGATGACATACCGCGCCAGCGCGAAACCGTTGACCTGTGACATGACCAGGGCGGCGCGATAGTCGGCGTCCGCGGAGCCCAGGCCTTCGGCGATGGGTGCAATGATCTTGCGGGCCAGGAAGTCCCGGACCAGTTTCGCGGCCTCAGGTTCGGCCGTGGCTGCCCGCACCATGCCGATCATGGGCCGCCGACGCACTTCGTCGTCGAGAACCTCGATGATGAACGTCGCTAGTCGCAGCCCTGCAGAGTCCTTGTCGCCGTCGAGTACCCGGCCGATGATCGCGGCGGGCTCGACTGGCAGTTCGACCACCGCCAGGAACAGGTCGCGCTTCTTGCCATAGAAGTGGCTGACCAGCGCGGGGTCGACGCCGGCTTGTAATGCGATCTGGCGCAGGGAGGCCCGCTCGTATCCCAATTCCGCGAACAGCTTTCGCGCGGTTTCCTCGATCGCCTCGCGGGTGCCGTTGGGTCCCGGGCGACGGCCACCGCGGGAGGGGCGCTGGGTCATTCGACTCCCATGTTCACAGAATTCTTTACGTGTTGAATTATAGCCACACCGGGTCTAATGTCATACCGTCAACCTTCTTGATTAGCCACGCTTAGCGGGACGTTCCGCGCAGTCGACGTATGCCGGAGCGAAAGGGTAATGGATGCAGCGGTTTTCGATCAGACGCCGGCTGAGCCGCCACTGGATGTATGTGGTGGCGGTGGTGGTGATCGTGGTTGCCGGCTTCGCGGTGCTTCGGCTGCACGGAATCTTCGCGTCCCATGACGTCACGTCGACCCCGAGCGGTGCGGTGAACGACATCGTCCCGTTCAACCCCAAGCATGTGGTGATTGAGGTCTTCGGTCCGCCGGGCACCGTCGCCACCGTCACCTATCTGGACGTGAACGCCCAACCGCAGCGCGCAGATGCCGTCAGGTTGCCGTGGGCCTACGACACGACCACCACTCAGCCGGCGGTGTTCGTCAACGTCCAAGCCCAGGGCGACAGCAATTCGATCGGTTGCCGAATCACGATCGACGACGCCGTCAAAGACGAGAGAACGGTGAACACCGTGCACGCCTTCACTTACTGTCTGGACAAGTCCGGATGAGCGCCAACCGCGTACCGGACTTCATCCGCCGATATTCGGTCCTCATCGCCTTCTTCTGGCTGGCTCTGGCCGTCGTCACGAATGTCTTTGTGCCGCAGTTGGAGACGGTGGCCGAATCCCACAACGTGTCGCTGAGCCCGACCGACGCGCCGTCGCTGCAGGCGGCGAAACAGATCGGCAAGGTGTTCTACGAGTTCGACTCCGACAGTTCGGCCATGATCGTGCTGGAGGGCGACCAGCCGTTGGGCGCGGCCGCCCACCACTACTACGACGGCCTGATCGACAAACTCACCGCCGATGCCAAACACGTCCAGCATGTGCAGAACTTCTGGGGCGACCCGTTGACGGCGGCCGGTTCGCAGAGCGCCGACGGCAAGGCCGCGCTGGTGCAGGTGTACCTGGCCGGCAATCAGGGCGAATCGTTGGCCAACGAGTCCGTCGACTCCGTTCGCAGGATCATCGAGAACTCCCCGCCGCCATCGGGTTTGAAGGTGTACCTCACCGGTGCCGCGCCCCTCATCACCGACCAGTTCGAGGTGGGCCGCCACGGCACGCTCAAAACCACGCTCATCACCATCGGCGTGATCATGGTGATGCTGTTCTCGCTCTACCGCCGTTTCACCACGGTGATCATGGTGATCTTCACGGTGATGATGGAACTGACGGCGTCGCGCGGCGTCGTCGCCTCGCTCGCCAACGCCGGCATCATCGAACTGTCGACATACTCGACAAACCTCTTGACGCTCTTGGTCATTGCCGCCGGCACGGACTATGCGATCTTCATCCTCGGCCGCTTCCATGAAGCCAGGTACGCCGGGCAGGACCGCGTCACCGCGTACAACACGATGTATCACGGCACCTCGCACATCATTCTGGGATCGGGCCTGACCATCGCCGGCGCGGTCTTCTGCTTGACGTTCACCCGGCTGCCGTACTTCCAGAGCCTCGGAATTCCCGCCGGCACAGGCGTTCTCGTCGCCGTGGTCGCCGCGTTGACACTCGCGCCTGCGCTGCTGTCCATCGGCCGGCACTTCGGTCTCTTCGAACCCGTGCGCCAACTGCAGACCCAAGGCTGGCGGCGCATCGGCACGGCCATCGTGCGCTGGCCCGGCCCCATCCTGGTCGTCACCGTCGGGGTGGCCCTCATCGGCCTGATCGCCCTGCCCGGGTACAAGACGAGCTACGACACCCGCCCGTACATGCCCGCCAATGCCCCGGCCAACGTCGGCTACGCCGCTGCTGAGCGGCACTTCTCGCAAGCCCGGCTCAATCCCGAGCTGCTGATGATCCAAGCCGACCATGACCTGCGCAACTCCACCGACATGATTCTGCTGGAGCGCGTCGCGAAAGCGGTCTTCCACACCGACGGCATCGCGCAGGTGCAGTCGATCACGCGCCCGCTGGGCACGCCGCTGGACCACTCGTCGATCCCGTTCCTGATCAGCGCCGGAAACTCCGGGCAGATCAACAACCTGCCATTCCAACAGGCGCGGAGTGCTGACCTGCTCAAGCAGGTGGAGGTGATCAACAAGTCGATCGACATTCTGCGCCAACAGTATTCGCTGCAACAGCAATCCGGTGTTCTCACCCACGAGCAAGCCAAGGCCTTCCAGGACACCGTCGCCACCGCCAAGGACCTGCGCGACAAGATCGCCAACTTCGACGACTTCTTCCGGCCGCTGCGCAACTACTTCTACTGGGAGCCGCATTGCTACGACATCCCGGTCTGCGCCGCGCTGCGGTCGATTTTCGACGCGCTCGACGGCATCGATGACCTGACCGATCAACTGGGGGACGTGGCCGGCAGTATCGGGAAACTCGATGCGCTGCAACCGAAGCTGCTCGCGTTGATTCCGCCGCAGATCGCGAGTCAGGAGACCAACCGCGATCTGACGATGACGAACTACGCCACCAACTCGGGTCTCAACGATCAGGCGGCCGCGTCGTTGCAGAACGCCACCGCACTGGGGCAGGCTTATGACGCGTCGAAGACCGACGACTCGTTCTATCTGCCGCCGGAAGCGTTCACCAACCCAGAGTTCCAGCGCGGCATGAAGCTGTTCATGTCGCCGGACGGCAAGGCCGCGCGCATGATCATCACGCATGACGGCGATCCCGCTACGCCGGAAGGTATTTCGCACATCGCCGCCATCAGGCATGCGGCGCAGCAGGCCGTCAAGGGCACTCCGCTGGGCGGATCGAAGATCTATCTGGCCGGTACCGCGGCCACCTACAAGGACATCCAGGAGGGTGCCAAGTACGACCTCATGATCGCCGGTATCGCAGCGCTGAGCCTGATTCTGCTGGTGATGATGTTCATCACCCGGAGCATCGTCGCGGCCTTGGTCATCGTCGGCACGGTGGCGCTGTCGCTGGGCGCCTCGTTCGGGCTGTCGGTGCTGATCTGGCAGGACATCTTCGGCATCGACCTGTACTGGATTGTGTTGGCGCTGGCCGTCATTCTGCTGCTGGCGGTCGGTTCGGACTACAACCTGCTGCTCATCTCGCGGTTCAAAGAGGAGATTCACGCGGGTATCAACACCGGCATCATCCGCGCGATGGCCGGGTCCGGGGCGGTGGTGACTTCGGCCGGGCTGGTATTCGCCGCGACCATGGCGTCCTTCGTGTTCGCCGACCTACGCGTCCTCGGTCAGATCGGCACGACCATTGCTCTCGGGCTGCTGTTCGACACGTTGATCGTGCGGTCGTTCATGACGCCGGCCATTGCAGTGCTGCTCGGTCGGTGGTTCTGGTGGCCGCTGAAGGTGCGGCCGCGTCCCGCGAGCCAGATGCTCCAGCCCTACGGATCGCGGCAGTCGGTGCGCCAACTGCTGCTATGGGAGGACGGCGATCCCGCGGTCAGCGGATCGGGTGCGGGCTCGCGAAGCCACGGAGGAGGCGCATGATGGGCACTGGTTTGTGGGGCGGCCTGACGATCCTCGCCGGGCTGATGGCACTGACGTTCCTCGCGTGCGTCTTCGTGTACGTGCGGGGCTTGGAGCGGCGACCACCCGCACCATTGGGCGAGCAGGTCGGCGCCCACAAAGCCGTACTGGCCAAAGTGCTTGAGGGCCAACCGATGTCGCAGGATGAGATCGACTATGCGAACGAGCTGGTCTCCGACGCCGGCTCACCGCTCGCCTTCGCGATACCCGCAGTCCTCTTCACCATGGGCTTCTTCTACGTCGTCGGCTGCCTCTACGAGTTGCAGGTGCACGGCGGCCATCCGTCGTTTCGTACCTTCATCGGTGGCATCCCGATGCTGACCTCGCTGAACATTTTCGGTCAGTTGCACCGGGTGGCGCGACTGAAAAAGCGCGTGCCCACGAGTCCGTCGCTGGTGGTGTAATCGCCTACCGGTTGCCGAACGCCCTCGCCGCGACAGCGTTGTCATGCGCCTGCCGTCAGCGGCTGTGCCACCCGGCCACGCCGACCGCGATCATGCGGAGCTGCTTGCGCGCGGTCCGCTTGACGTCATCCAGTGCGTTCGCGTCGTTGGCGTCGTCGATGGATTCGGCGGTGGTCATCATCGTGTTGACGAACAGCCCGGCCACGATGTTCAGGTCTTCGGCGCTCCAGGTGGTGAGCCCGGGCAGCCGTCCCAGGTCGATCGCAAGCTCCGAGGTGATCAGCCGGATTTCCGTGCGGATCGCGTAACGCAGCGCGGTGACGCCACTGTTGCGTTCGCGGCTGATGAAGCGCCAGTGTTCGGGACGTTCGGCGACGCTGTTGAACAGGATGTCGACGGAAGACTCGATGATGCGCTTGGGATCGAGCTGACCGGCGCGGCCACGACGGAGCATCTCCCGCAGGGCGCGGAACGATTCGTCGATCAGCACCAGGCCGAGGGCGTCCATCGTTTCGAAGTGCCGGTAGAAGGCAGCCGGCACGATGCCGGCCTCGCGGGTGACCTCACGCAGGCTGAGCGCGCTGAAACTGTCCTCGTCGAGGAGTTTGAGGGCAGCGGCGATGATCGCGCGGCGGGTGGCTTCCTTGCGCTCTTCGCGCGAGAGGTTGTCCTGGACGCGAGAGCTTGATGAGCGGCTGGACCTCCGGTCGCGTGAACCAGGGGTACGACTGTTCACCGAACAAAGTTTACACAGCGCGCCCCAACCGCTGATTGATACAGATGTGTATGACATGTAAGTACGGATGTTCACCGTGTGATTCCAGCAACAACCTGGGATTTAAGTCTTGACTCGAAGGATTGAAGTCCGCCACTGTGTACACATGTTCACCGAAACCTTGAGCCGCCGAGTACGGCGCTCCGCCCTGGTTGGCATCCTCACCGGCCCGCATGGCGTGGACCGGTACACCGAGGTTTTCGACCGCACCTGGACTGTCAACGACGCCCGCGCCAAGGTGGTCGCGGTCCGCCGGCAGACACCGCGCAGCGTCACCCTGACACTGCAGCCCAACGACGCCTGGCAGGGCTTCAAAGCCGGCCAGCACATCAACCTGACCGTCGAGATCGACGGCCGCCGCCGTACCCGGTGCTACTCGCCGGCCAACTCCGAGGGCAGCCCGGTCATCGAGCTGACCGTCGGCCTGCACGACGGCGGCCTGGTCTCCACTCACCTGTTCGAGCACGCCGAACCCGGCATGGTCGTCCACCTCGACTCCGTCGGTGGCGACTTCACTCTTCCGGACGGCCCGCCCGACTCGCGGCCCCGGCGCATCCTGCTGATCTCCGGCGGCAGTGGCATCACCCCGGTGCTGTCCATGTTGCGCACGTTGCGCGAGGAGAACTTCGACGGCGAGGTCGCCTTCATCCACTACGCCCGCAACCCCGAAGAGGCCGCGTACGCCACCGAGCTGGCGGCCACCCCCGGCGTGAAGGTGCTGCACAGCTACACCCGTTCGAACCGCGGTGACCTCAGCGGCCACTTCGGCCCGCATCACCTGGCCGCCGCGATGCCCAACCCCGATGCGGTGTTCGTCTGCGGTCCGCCGGCATTGGTCGACGCGGTCAAGGAACTGATTCCGGGCGCCCAGTCCGAGAGCTTCGTGCCCCCGGTCATCGCCGTCCCGACGGACGCCTCCGGCGGCAACGTCGCCTTCACCGAAAGCAAGGTCGACATCGTCGACGATGGCCGCTCGATCCTGGAGCAGGCCGAGGCCGCCGGGCTGAACCCGACCAGCGGCTGCCGGATGGGCATCTGCCACACCTGCACCCGCAAGAAGATCAGCGGCCCCGTGAAGAACCTGATCACCGGTGCCGTCTCGACCGCCCCCGACGAGAACATCGAAATCTGCGTTACCGCCCCGTGCGGCGACGTCCAGATCGACCTCTAAACCACCTACCAGCCCACACACAAAGGAGACGAACCATGGCTCAACGTCCCGCACCCATGACCCCCGAGCAGTTCGACGACTTCGGCCGCGCGCTCGACGCCATCCGCGAACGCCACCTCGCCGACCTTGGCGACCGTGACTCCGACTACATCCGCAACATCATCGCCATGCAGCGCAAGCTCGAGATCGGTGGTCGCGCCCTGCTGTTCCTGCCGCCGGCCTGGCCGATCGGCACCGTGATGCTGGGCCTGTCGAAAATCCTGGACAACATGGAGATCGGCCACAACGTCATGCACGGCCAGTACGACTGGATGGGCGACCCGGCGCTGCGCGGCCAGAACTTCGAATGGGATTCGGCCTGCCCGTCCAACCAGTGGCGGCATTCGCACAACTACATGCACCACACGTACACCAACATCGTCGACATGGACCGCGACATCGGCTACGGCATCCTGCGGATGAGCAAGGACCAGAAGTGGCACCCGTACTTCCTGGGCAACCCGGTGTACGCCTTCCTGCTGATGGTGTTCTTCCAGTACGGCGTCGCGCTGCACGAGCTCGAGGCCGAGCGCATCCGCACCGGTGAAATCCGCCTGCGGGACAAGAAGGACATGCTGCGCGAGATGTGGGCCAAGGTCCGCAAGCAGACCGTCAAGGACTACGTGGCGTTCCCGCTGCTGGCCGGGCCCTTCCTGCCGTTCGTGTTCGCCGGCAACATGACCGCGAACCTGATGCGCAACGTGTGGTCGTACGTGATCATCTTCTGCGGTCACTTCCCCGAGGGCACCCACGAGTTCACCGTCGAGGAGACCAAGAGCGAGACTCGCGGCCAGTGGTACTACCGCCAGCTGCTCGGTTCGGCGAACCTGTCCGGCGGCAAGTGGTTCCACATCTTCAGCGGCAACCTGTCGTTCCAGATCGAGCACCACCTGTTCCCCGACATCCCGGCGCATCGCTACGCCGAGATCTCGCCGGAGGTCAAGGCGCTCTGCGAGAAGTACGGCCTGCCTTACAACAGCGGTCCGATCCACAAGCAGTTCTTCTCGGTGGTCAAGAAGATCTGCCGGCTGGCTCTGCCGGACTCATGGCTGACAAAGCGGGCACCAGAAGGTGATTCGGTCAGCGAGGCTCCCAGGATTCTCGAGCCGGTCTCGGTCGCCTGATTCGATCAGCGTCCCGCACCTGCGACACGCCTGCCCGGCCCGGCCGTACACCCAGAGCCCGCGGCCGGGCCGGGTGTCGCCCGTCGTAGTCCTGCTCCATCTGTTCCTGTTCAGCCACAACATGTCCCGGGCCCGCTGCGCCAGCCGCAGCGGGTCTTTTACCGTGCCGACCGGGGCCGTCGGACGGCGGCCGACGATGAAGCACAACTCATTGGCATAGACGTTGCCGACGCCTGCCAGGTTGCGTTGATCGAGGAGCGCTTCATGCAGTGGCCTATCGGAGTCCCGGGTGAGGTTCTGGGCCGCTCGGTGCGCATCCCAGTCCGGGCCGAGGAGATCGGGGCCGAGGTGTTTGACGGGCTCCTGGTCGTGGTCTCGTTTGAGGATTTCCAGGGTGCCGAGTTCTGAGCCCACCGCTTGAATGTCATTGGTTTCCAGGATGATTCTGGTCTTGTGGTCCGACCTTCTGGGTCTGGCGTTGACCTGCCACTTGCCCTCCATCTTCAAGTGGGAGTGGATGCTGGCCTCGGCGGTGCGGATGAACAGGTGCTTGCCGCGGCTGAGCACTTCGTCCACCGTCTGGCCGGTGAGGTCGACCGTGGCGAACTTCGGGACGCGAATGTCACAGCGCGTCAGCGTCTTTCCCTGCAGCGCCTCGCGGAGGATCGCTGCGGTGTGCCAGACAGTGTCGCCTTCGGGCATCAGCGGATATATCTGTGAGCGCGAGTGAGGGCTTGCTCGGCATCGTGAGCGATCTTCTGGACCAGAGGAGAGGCCAGCTCGAGCTCGTCGATCAGGTCGAGAGCCTCGCCGGCCCAGATCGGCACGTAATCCATGTCCATCTTGGCGACACGGTCGCGGAACTCCTGCTGTGCCTTGGGTTCCGCGTCGAGTTCGGCGTCCCGGTCTTGCCACTCGTCGGTGAATACGCTGCGCAAGGTGCGCGCCGGATACTCAGCCGGCCAACGCGTTTCGACCGGCCGGGCGGCAATGTCGATGGCACGGCCGCTGGTGGTATCCGCTGCCTTCGCCTTGAGCATGACCTTCGACTCAGCGGCGCTGAGCAGGGATTCGTGGGTGGCTTCGAAGCGGGTGCCGATCATGGCGCCCGCGGCGCCGAGGGTCAGCGCGGCGGCCAGCCCGCGGCCGTCGCCGATTCCACCGGCCGCCAGCACTGGCGTGTCATGCGCCAGGTCGACCACCGCCGGAACGAACGGCAGCGTCGACCGGCCGCCATGGTGGCCGCCGGCCTCCCGGCCCTGCGCGACAAGTGCGTGGACACCCGCGTCGAGGGCCTGCCTGGCCTCATCGAGGCTGTGCACCTGGGACATCAGCGGGATGCCGGCATCGTGGATGGCCTTGGCGAACGGGGCCGGGTCGCCGAACGACAGCATGATGGCGGCGGGCCGTTGGGCGATGACCCAGTCGACGATTTCCTTGTCAACCGCCCAGGTGAGTAAGCCGACGCCCCAGGGCTTTTCGGTGCCCTGCTTGGCCAGTTGGCATTCGGCGGCGAGCATCGTCAGGTCACCGCGGCCGCCGCCGATCAGGCCCAGCCCGCCGCCCTCGGACACTGCGGCTGCCAGCCGGCCACCGGAGACGTCGCCCATCGGGGCCAGGACGATCGGGTGCTCGATGCCGAACAGTTCTGTCAGTGGGGTCTGCAGGGCCATGACTTCACTCTATGACTCGGTCGCGGCCGCTTCTGGTCGCCATAGGGCCGGGCATCGGTGTCAATGGGTCCAGCGGGCTGGGCATTTGACCTTGCCCCTGGTGGCAATGTTTAACCTCTGAACTGAGGACATTGACCATGCAAATTTCTGAGCTGGCCCGGCGAACGGGCGCTTCGACCAAGGCCGTGCGGTACTACGAGGAGCTCGGCCTCCTTGAGCCGTCGCGCCTGCGCAACGGCTATCGGGATTACTCCGACGAAGACGTCCAGATCGTGAGCGAGGTCCGAGCGCTCGCTGCCGTCGGCATCGCCCCGTCGAAGGCTGGGCCGTTCATCGACTGCCTTCGCCACGGGCACGAACACAGTGACGAGTGCCCCGAGTCGCTGGCAGCGTACCGGGACAGCATTGCGGTTCTCGACGAGACCATCGCGGCGTTGACGCAGCGGCGGCAGGACCTTACAGCGCGGCTCAATGCTGCCGCATGCCGCGAATTCGATAAGGAGTACGAGCAGGTGACGGACTACACAACACTTCCCGCGGGGCTGCCCGTTCCCGAAAATGACGGCGCGGCAGACCATCTGGTCGGACTGCGGATCCCGGACATCACGCTGAGGTCGAGCGGTGGCGGCCCCGTCGGGCTGGGCAGCCTGCCGACGGGACGGACGATTGTGTATCTGTACCCGCTCACCGGTCGTCCCGGTGCCGACCTCCCCGCGGGGTGGGACGCAATCCCAGGCGCGCGCGGGTGCTCGACCGAGGCATGCGATTTCCGTGACCACTTCGCCGAACTGAAAGACGCTGGTGTAGAGGAGGTCTGGGGTCTATCCAGCCAGGACGTCGACTATCAGGCGGAATTGGTGCGGCGGCTGCGGTTGCCATTCCACATGCTGTCCGACGAGACGTTCGCTCTGGCCGACGCGCTGCGGCTCCCGACGTTCGCCGCGGAAGGGCACCCTCGCCTCTACACCCGGCTCACGATGGTGATCCGCGACGGCCGCATCGAGCACGTCTTCTACCCGATCTTCCCGCCGAACACCCACGCGCAGCAGGTGCTGGACTGGCTGCGCCGAATGTGAAGTCGATCATCGACTTTCGCAAGTTTCGCGCGGCCAAGTTCACGTTCGACGTACGCTCGGCTCGACATCGAGCGGGAGACGGTTGATGACAGAAGCATATGTGCTTGGTGGTGTCCGCACTCCATTTGCGCGGTACGGCAGTTCGCTGTCGCATATCCGCACCGACGACCTCCTCGGCATGACGATGAAGGGTGCGTGCGAACGCGTCGGCATCGATCTCGGGGCCATCGAGGACATCGTCGCCGGCTGTGTGAATCCCGCGCATGAGGGGATGGGCGACGTCGCTCGCTGGGCGGCACTCGCCGCCGGATTCCCGGACACCGTGGCCGGGACAACCATCAACCGGTTCTGCGGGTCATCGCTGAGCGCCACGATCAACGTCGCGCACGCCATCAAAGCCGGTGACCTCGGCGTCGGTATGGCCTGCGGCGTCGAATCGATGTCGCGATCGGGCTGGGCCTACATGAAAGGCGACGCCCCGTTCGCGCCGCGCGGGCCGGTCATCCTGCTCGACACCATGTGGGCCGGCGCCGGCGGCCCGCCCAACCCGGCGCTGCTGGCGCGCAACGCCTACATCAGTATGATCGAGACCGCGCAGAAGGTGGCTGATCGCTACGGCCTCACGCGCGAGGAGATCGACGCCTTTGCGCTGCGAACGCAGCGAAATGCCAAGGCGGCCCGCGATTCCGGGCGTCTGGCCAAGGAGATCATGCCGGTCGAGATCGCCGCGACGAAGAAGTCGCCGACCAGGCTGTTCGAACACGACGAGTTCATCCGCGACGAAACCACCGCCGAGCAACTGGCGGCTTTGCGTCCGCAGCCGGGCACCACCCAGATGACGGCGGCCAACTCGACACCGCTCACCGATGGTGCCAGCGCCCTGGTCCTGGCGTCGGGGGAGCGCGCGGCGGAACTCGGCGTCGAGCCCTTGGCGCGCGTCGTGTCCTCGGCGGTGTACGGGATCGATCCGCTGTTCATGGGTCTCGCGCCCGCCTGGGCGCTGCCGCTGGCGATCAAGCGCGCCGGGTTGACGCCGGAACAGATCGACGTCTGGGAAGTCCACGAGGCTTTCAGTGCGCAGGCCCTCGGCGTGCTGCGGGAGCTGCCGAATCAGCTCGGCGGGTTCGTCGTTCCCGATGAGAAGCTGACACCCAACGGCGGTGCCGTGGCGATCGGCCATCCGTTCGGCGCCACCGGTGCCAGGTACGTCCTGACGCTGGCCACCGAACTACGCGAGCGCAACGCCCGGTACGGGGCCATCGGGGTCTGTGTCGGCTCCGGCCAGGGCGTCGCCCTCGTGATCGAAAATCCGCAAAGACGGTCGGACGCTTTCTAGTCGTCGCAGGTCGGCAACGATGCCACCATGGCTTCCCAGGTTTTCCGGACGCGCTCGCACACGGCTCCGGTCTGCGTCAGAACTGTCACGCAGTGGCGGCTGTGGTCGTACAGCTCGATCGCCGACGTCGGCCCGGATATGCCATGCGCGCGGGTCACCCAGCATTCCGAAAGCTGCACGGGGTCAACGGCATATCGTGCTGCCCCGAATATCACCGCGAAATGTTGACTCGCCCCATCTGCCATTGACGCCTGGCCGCGGTGTAGCTGCACACACCCGCCGCCGCGCACAGCGACCGTGAAACCCAGCCCCTCGGATACCAGATACGCCAAGAGGTGAGGAATCACTGCAGGGACAATCCGCCGGGCGCCCTGAAATGGAAGCACCTGGTAGCGTGCCTGCGACAGATCGTCGAGATGGTCGAGTTGATCGGTGTCGTCCCAGTTGACAGCGCCCCAGTCGACCGGCGAGACAGGCTCCGATGCATCGGCCGGTGTAGTCGAGAGTGCCTCCACCACAAGCTGGTCCGTCAACGGTGTCAGATAGGCGCGGTGCGTGCCGAAGTCGTCGAGCAGTGTCAGTGCCCGCGAGGTCCGGTACCCGACCACACTGGGCGAGATCCGTAGTCCGATCCGATCCTCGTTGTACACGAGCGCTTCACCGGGGTGCGCGACCGCGCCATACTCGCCGGTCTGTGACAGTAGCGCAGCATCATTGGCGGTAACCGAGACTACCGTGCCCAGCGCGGGCAGCGCTTCGGCCAGTGCGCGGCTGCTGGCCCCAAGCCGTTGTGCAGGGCAGTTCGGGCATCGTCGACCGTCAGTACACATCGCGCACGTACCGTTTCTCGCGTTTGAGTTCGTTGACGTAATCAGTGGCGGCGTCATGATCCAGTCCGCCGTGTTCGGCGACCACATCGTGCAGTGCCTGGTCGACATCTTTGGCCATCCGTAACGCGTCGCCACAGACGTAGAAGTGGCCACCGTCCTGGAGCCAGCCGAACAGTTCTTTGCCGTTTTCGCGCATCCGGTGCTGCACATAGACCTTCTCGCGCTGATCGCGCGAGAATGCCAGGTCCAGCCGGTCCAGCAGGCCGGATGCCTGCCACGCCGTCAGTTCGTCTTCGTAGACGTAGTCGTCCGCGCGATGCTGGTCGCCGAAGAACAGCCAGTTGCGGCCGCTGGCACCGCGCTTTTCGCGTTCTTGTAGGAACGCCCGGAATGGTGCGATGCCGGTGCCTGGACCGACCATGATCATCGGCACGTCGTTATCGGCTGGTACCCGGAACGACTTGTTCGGTTGCAGAAAGATTTTCGCCGTCTCGCTGCGGTCGGCCAGGAACGTCGAGCACACGCCACCGCGCATGCGCCCACCCATTTCGTAGCGCACGCTGGCCACCGTCAGGTGGATACGATCAGGATGCGCGAGCGCACTCGATGAGATCGAATATGCCCGGTGCTGAAGGGGTTTGAGCAATCCGACGAATTCCTCGACGCTCAGGTCGTCGCCGGCGATACGCAGCACGTCGAGGATGTCCTTACCCCACAGCCAGCGGTCCAGTCTCTCCTTCACGCCGCCGCGCAGCACGTGCGACAGTTCTTCGTTTTCGGCGCGGCTTTCCACCTCTCCGAGCAAATCTTTTGATGGAGAACTGATTTCGTAGCGATTCCCAAGGAGCTCGCTCAGCGGCTCGCCGTCGACCATCGTGTCGACGGACACCCGGAAATGCTCGGCGATGGCCTGCACCAGAGCAGGATTGTTCTGCGGCAGCACGGCCAGCGCGTCACCGGCCTCGTATTCGATACCGCTGTCCGCCAAGGCGAATTCGTAATGCCGGATCTCCTTGTCCGAACCCGAGCCCGACAGCACGCGGTTGACCGCCAACCCTGCCACGAATGGGTTCTTCCGCGTCCATCCGGAGCGCGCGACCGTACTGGGCGGAGGCGCCGACGGCCGCCCACTGGCACCTGATGTCGGCACCAGCGCCATCAGTGCACTCTGAATCCAGTCGGCGGCCTGTGCCTCGTAGTCGACGTCGCAGTCGGTGCGCGGGACGACGCGGGACGCGCCGAGTTGCTCCAGGCGCATGTCGAACAGCTTGCCGGCCTGGCAGAAGCCGTCATAGCCGGTGTCGCCGAGGGCCAGCACACCGAACGAGACACCCTCCAGCCGCGGTGCCGTCGACGCCGACAGGGCCTCCCAGAACAATTCGGCATTGTCGGGCATCTCGCCCTCGCCATAGGTCGAGGTGACGATCAGCACGAACTTCAGGCCGGCGAACTCGCCCAGTTCGATCTCGTCGAGTCCGCTGACCTTGACGTCGAAGCCCTGCGACTTGGCCGCTGCCGCAGCATCATTCGCGACACCCTCGGCGTTGCCGGTCTGGGTTCCGTACAGGATACGCAGCTGCGGAAGCGAGGCCGGTTGGTCACCGACGACCACGGGCGGCGGGGCAGCGACATTGATCGCCAGACGGGAATGCAGACCGGCCAGGAAGCCGGCGATCCAGGCACGCTGGTCCCCGCTGAAGGGGGCGTCTTCGGGAATGTAGGCGATCTTCACTGTGCGCTCTCCAGGGAGTCGAACGAGGCGGCGACATCCGGGACAGATTGTGCGGCAAACAGTTCCTCGAAGGACGGCAGTCGGCCGATCTTCTCGACGTTCTTCGCATCTTGGTACAGGATCCAGCCGTAGGTGCCGGGACTGTCCATGGACAGCACATTGCGTTGGGCCAGCGCCTCCTTGTAGTCGTCGATCCGCTTGTTGGCGACGAACACCGCGAGGTCCTCGTCGCTGAACCCGTCGATGGCCTCGCGGGCGTAGCGCTGCAGCTTCTGGATGAGGAAGAAATCCTCGGTGAGCACCAGGTTGCGCACAGTCTTTCCGATCCGTGGATCGGCCACGTCAGCCACCCCGGGAGTGCGAGACATGGCGAGTTGCTGAGCCATGTGCAGCACCGTGTAGGTATTCAGCAGCGCGTACATCTCCTCGGTGTCGGTATCGCCGTAACCGGGTACCGCACCGCCGAGCACTGTTTCGTTGTTGCGGTAGGACCGCTTGAATTTGGCCACCTGGTAGCCGGCGAGCGCAGTGGCCAGTTCGTCGAGCAGTTCCTTGCGGGTCTTGGCCGCCAGGATTGCGTCGGCGTCCTGGTACTGCAGCAGTGCCCGCGGCATGGCGTACACCACGTGCTGGCGGGTGACGTGCCAATCATCCAGCAGCTGCCGCGCTTTCGTCGAACCTGTGGCCTCAGCATGCCACTGCAGCAGAGTCAGTGCCGTCGCTTCGTGAAACGGAGCCTGCCATATCGGGGCGACGACCACCGAGTCGGCACTGACCTTCGAGGGCAGCTGACCGGCGGGGTCGAACTGGTAGAGGAATCCGCCGCTCATGCCATTGGCGACACCCTTGCCGAACTCGCCGATGTTGAACACCGCGCCGTTGGTCATGTACTCGCAGAGGAATTCGCCGACACCTTCGACCACTGCGGTGGCGCCGGAGTTACGCACGGCGAACCGGTCACCAGCCTCACCTGCGACGAACAGCCGGCCGCCCGATGCGCCGAACAGAACGAAGTTACCGATCAGCACGTTGCCGCCGGGCTCGTCCGATCCGCCGCCGGGGGACAGCACCGCAATGGTGCCGCCACAGGCGCTCTTGCCGACGCCGTCGTTGCAAGTTCCGGTGTGCGTCAACATCATTCCGTCGTTGCAGAACGCGCCGTAGCTCTGTCCGGCCGATCCGGACGTGGTGATGACGACGCTGTCCGGCTTCAGGAAGCGGCGGCCGCGGTCGTCGGTCGCTACCGCCGGACCATCGGCACCCTCGTGGTTGAGCATGCGCTCGATGTCGATCGCCAGCTGTCCGCCGACGCTCTTGTTCCGGTTGCTCAGCGTCACCGGTTCCATCGCGACACCGGCCAGGTCGAGTTGGGCCAGAAACGAGTCGTCGACGGAGTAGTCCCGTTCCATGTAGATCGGGTCTTCGGGGACGAAACCCTCTGCGGGGGCGAGCATTGCCCGCAGGTCGAGTTGGCCGATACTCGACGGGTGATCCAGTAGGTGCAGCAGGTCGCTGCGGCCGCGGGCATGCTGCAATGACGGCAGACCGAGCGTGGCGAGAATTTCGCGGACTTCATGGGAGATGTTGAGCAGGTACTGTGCCAAGGCACGAGGATCGCCCTCGAACGCCTCGGCGTTGGTGGTCAGGCCTGCCGGGCATTTGATATTGCAATTCTTCGCCATGACGCACTTGAGCATCATCAGGGCGGTGGTGCCGAACTCGTAGCTGTCCGCTCCGAGTAGCGCCGATTTGATCACGTCACTGGCGGTTTGGTGCGCGCCTGAACATCGCAGGACGACTTTCTGCCGAATCCCGTTGGCCACCAGGGCCTGATGCACTTCGGCGACGCCGATCTCCGCCGAGCGGCCCGCGTATTTGAGGCTCGTGACGGCGGCCGCGCCGGTGCCACCGGTGTTGCCGGCCACATTGATGACGTCTGCGCCGGCCTTGGCGACACCGGCGGCGATGATTCCGATGCCTTCACTCGACACCAGCTTGACGATCACCCGCACGCGTGCGGCCTTGCAGTCGTGGATCAGCTGTGCCAGGTCCTCGATCGAATACGTGTCGTGGTGCGGCGGTGGCGACACCAGCTCGACGCCGGGGGTGCCGCCGCGGGCGGCCGCGATCTGTACCGTCACCTTGGGGGCCGGAAGCTGGCCGCCCTCACCGGGTTTGGCGCCCTGCCCGATCTTGATCTCCAGCTCGCGGAGCATCGGATCGGCCAGATAGCCGGCCCACACGCCGAAGCGGCCCGAGGCGAACTGCTTGATGCGGGAGCCGCGGATGGTGCCGTAGCGGCTGATGTGCTCGCCGCCCTCACCGCAGTTCGACAGACCGCCCACCATGTTGGTGCCGTGCGCCACGGCCTCGTGGGCGTTCGCCACCAGCGCACCGTGACTCATGGCGCCGGAGGTGAGCGTGGCCGCGATCTCATCGGCCGGTTGGACCGAATCCAGCGGAATCGCTTCCGGCGCGGTCTGCGTCATTCCCAGGAAGTGCCGAGCTCTCGCACGAGCGACGAGCCACAGCTGGTCATCGGCGATCCGGTGGTCGATGATTTCCTCACCGAACCGCTGCACCAACGATTCCGCCAGTGCGTGCAGTCGCTCCGGTGAGTGGCTTAGTCGGATTGTGAACTCGTCTCCCGTCCGGTCTACCGTCAGACCCCGCACCAGGTAGGAGTTGTTGCCGAAGCGAGCGAACTTGCCCATCTCGGAACGGAATTCGTCCGCCGTGGTGGCGAAAGTGACGTCGGCGGGGAACGCCAGCACGTCGCGCAGAGCTGCAGGCCGGCGGGCACGTTCGTCGTTCATGGCGAACACGAAACTGCGGTAGCCGGGAGTGATGTCGAAGCTGTTGATGGCCCGCGGCGTCAGTTCCTCAAAGCTGTTGTTGCGGTAGGCCTCGTCGTTCAGACCGAACGCACCTTCGAGTTGGTTCAATGGCAGCGTTCGCAGGAACACCGGGTCGGCCATTTCGGCATTCTTGGGCCGCGCAGCGTCGTCGAACGCGATGGATTCCTCGGTCATGTCGACGAATCCCCGCACGGCCGTGGTGCCGTACGAGTGGCCGGCGCCTTCCGCCCGTTCCTTGAACAGGCCGAGCAGCGGCACGTCTTTTTCGGTGCTGACCTGCAGGGCGCGGTTATGCCACTCAGCCGAGGTGTCGGACAGCGTGCGGAAGCCGACGCCGCCGACGACCGCGGTGACGTTCGGAAAGTACTTGCGAAGCACCGGTCCTGCGGTGTCGAGGTAGTTGGGCTCGAAAAACTCACCGCCGATGTAGCTTTCGACGGTGCACAGGCCGACGCGGCCCATGGTCTTCATCAACGACTTCTCCGCGGCCTTGGCGAAACGCTTGTAGGCGGCGGCAACCGATTGCTCGTCAGTGCCGAACTTCTCCTCGGCGCGCATCTGAACCGTCAGCGGATACACCGCGGACGCGCCGAACCCGAGCACCGTCGCGATGTGATGCGACGACGCCAGTT
>Ga0105237_10001442_pt1 | contig 31398 bp, 36 predicted proteins | sample KBSC24metaG_FD_81520 | JGI IMG/M metagenome (GOLD analysis project Ga0105237, IMG submission 81520) | Corn rhizosphere microbial communities from Kellogg Biological Station, Michigan, USA - KBS C2-4 metaG | ecosystem: Host-associated > Plants > Roots > Rhizosphere > Soil | place: Michigan, USA... | reverse complement strand
TACCAGGTGCTGTTGCTGCTGAATGAATTTACCGCGCTGGGCCGTATCCCCATCGTCTCGGAGGCCATGCCGTACATGCCCGGGTACGACGTACGTATCCTCCTCGTCATCCAAGCACCTTCTCAACTACGCGAGGTCTACGGCCAACACAACGCGGAGACGATGATGAAGTCCGTGGCCGCCCGCATCGTGTTCGCGCCGAAGGACTATCCGGATGCGCGCGAGATCTCCGACGAGCTCGGTATGACGACCGTTCAAGCGGCCTCGAAATCCCGACCTGGTTTTTGGTCGGGCACTCGCCATCGAGGTCGCGACACCTCAACAACCCTGTCCTATCAGCAGCGCGCGTTGCTATTGCCCCAAGAAGTCAAGGAAATTGGTATCGACCGCGCGCTGATCTTCTATGAGAATTTACGCCCAGTGAGATGTCAGAAGATTCGCTACTACGCGGATCGTCGATTTCAGAAGCGGTTGTTACCCGCGCCGATCACGGCGACACCGGCAGGACGCACACGCGGTCGAGGGGTGACGCCGTCGCGAGGACACCCGGTGGAGACAGGAGGTCAGATCATGAACGCAGCTATGCCGGAGCGAGTGAATCAAACGGTCGCGGAAGCTGTCGCAGTGCTCGATGGACTCGATCAGTTGGAATTGGAGGATTTTGGCAAAGGCCTCTTGAATGTGAAGTTCGAGCAAAAGGGCGACCGTCCGACGCGGGCCGAAATTGATGCGCATGTCGCGGCCTTCTTAGACGAGCTGCGCAAGAACTGAGGAGTAGACCATGGCATCCCCCAATGATCCCAGCAAACCCTCGCGACGCCCTCGAACAAACGGGATGAGTCCAACATCGTTGAACGCGCAGGCCCAGAGCGATCCGGCACAACCAAACACCGTAGCGGAGGAAGCGCGCGTCGAGGTGGGGCCAGATCCTCGCAGGCGAGCGAGTGGCCCGCTACTCAATGCCATCGAGGCCGTGCCTGAGGCCGGCTCGTCGAAACCTGCCGGCAGTCAATCACCGTCATCCCTCCATGCATCGGTCGAGCCAGCGGAGCGAGCGATCCCCGAACGGGTGGCACAGCGATACGTTCAGGTGGGAGAGGACTACCGCTTTCCCGACGGCACGGTGGCATTTCGCGATGAAGGCCGTCGGCTCTCCACGAAGTTGGAAAATCGCGAGGTCATCCGCGATCTGATTGCGATCGCCCAGGAGCGCGGCTGGACCCTACAGATCTCGGGTTCCAAAGAATTTAAGCGCCGCGCCTGGCAGGAAGCGCAGGTGGCTGGCCTTACCGTCAAGGATTACGAGCCCACCGAGCTCGAACGACAGCAGCTCGCGCAGCGCATGAGTCGCGAGCGCTCAACCACTTCGCAGGCGACGCCAACGGGTGCATCGGCAGTGGGTAGTCCTGGCACAACGGGCTCGCCTGCGGAGCCCGCGGCGGCCCGCGATCCGGCACCTACACCGGCTGCGGCCGATCGCATCTACCGAGGGCGACTGGTGGACCACGGCATCGATCGATATCAATTGGATCCACGCAATGACGAATCCTACTACGTCATCCTGGATTCGCCCGAACACGGGGAGCAACTCATCTGGGGCAAGGATCTGCAGCGGGCGCTTGAGAAATCCCTCTCCAAGCCCCGAGAAGGGGACGAGGTCATCGTGCGCCAACTCGGGGCCCAACCGGTGACCGTCAGCCGACCGGTTCGGGATCCTGAAGGGCACGTCATCACCCAACAGGAGGTCAAAACGCACTTGAATCGATGGTTGGTCGAGACCGCGCAGTTCCTGCAGGAACGCGAGAAGCTCGCAGCGGTCGTGCGCGATGTGGGCATCGATCCGAAACGCGCCGTGGCCCAACATCCCGAGTTGGCGGGTACGTACTCGGAACTCCATGCCGCCCGCCTGGTGGCACTCCATCAGAACTATCGCCATCCCGCCGATCTGGAACGCTTTGTCAGTCGGACCCGGGAGGCCATCGCCGAGGAGATCGAGCGGGGTGAGCCCTTGAGCCCACCGCTCGTGAAGGCCCGTTACCACGGGACGCCGACGCAACGCTCTCGTGAGCAGGTGCAACAGCGGACGCTGTGACCGATGGAGAAGCCTCCCAAAGAGTCGAGTGATGTACCCCGAATCACCAACGACGGTTGGATCATCGGGACACTCGTGGCTCACGGGAAGGCCGCCTATCCCAAGGACCCCAATGCCAGAATGTCCTATTTCATCCAGGTGCGGATGTTGGAAACGGAGCAGGGCGCCGCATCCCGCCGAGCGCATGAGGAGCAGCATGCGCGTCCCATCGATGGCCGGACGCCCCGTCGCGCGCCCTCGATCCATGACGGAGGGCTGGTGGAGCGGTGGGGGGCGGATCTGGAGCGTGCGATTCGACAGTCCCGCTCGCACGTCGAGATTGGCCAGGTCATCGCCGCCAAGATCGTCGATCGGCGACGGATACCCCCCGAGCCCGGCACGAACGAACCCCGTTACAAAAACACCTGGCAGGTTGAGACCGTGCAGCACGTTGCGCGACAACACCGCTTTGCCCGGGCCGTCAACGAGAGCCGCCGCAACGCTCGCCAGGATGGCGTCGAGGGCCCCGAGGCGCTCGCGCTCTACTTGATCCAGGAGGGTGCCGAGCGGCTCGCCGCTGTGCGTTATGTCGACGCTGAGGAACGGAAAGCGTTCGTGACGCGCGTGCGCGAGTTCTTTGCCGCCTCCCCCGACCGGGAACAGTTGATCGCGCGGGCGGTGGAGCGAATGAAGGCACGCACGGCGCTTCCTTCCGCCCGCCGAGATCGCTCTCACGAGTCCCCAACACGTGAGTAGAGTCATGGACGCCAGCAAGCCACCCTCTCAGTCAACAGCCACCCCACCGGAGGTTGCCGACGGCTATCTCTACGATGCCACGCTGATTCAGGTGGATTCCCTGCGAGGCGGCCTCGTCTTCAAAGTTGAAGACACGATTCATCGCATCACCTATCCCCATGTGAGCTCGTTCAGTGTCGGCGCGGTGGGTCGTCTACGCTTGCCGGGCCCCGACTGCGAGTTTTCATTCAACACGTATCCGGATCAACGCCTGCGCCGAGCGCCGGCGTTGGATCAACTACTCGAGCGGCGATGGGGCTGGTGTATCGGAGAACGTCAATTCACGGTCGAAGTGGGTGTCATCCCGGGCCGCGCCGGCAAAGTCATCCGGCGCGACACGACACCCTTGGCGCTCGACTTACCGCGCGAGTTTGTAAGCTTCTGCGCCGCGCGCGGGATCCGGCCGGAACGCGTGCTGTCCACGTTCGTCGCCGATCTGTGCAATCTCACCAACTTCTATGGCTGCCCACGTGAAGATGGTTATACCAGCGGCGGCGGCACGGAGCAGGCGCTCGACTACTTCAACCGTACGTGGGGTGATGCCGTCCATCCGCCGCAACGGAACAAGCGAGAGGCGGCCAAAACCCAGACTCGTAACGGCACTTGACGATGCAATGGCGCGCGACAGTCTGGCATGGCGCTCGATCGCTCCATGTCGGGCTTTCGCGGCATAAACGGCGCCTCCCCACGCAAGCGTGGGGCCCCCTCCATTTATTCCACGACCCGACACTCCACGCTCGACCGCCATGCCCATTCCGACGGCGCAGGCCATTGCCTGTGTCTTCGGAGATGGTTCATGGACAAGCTCGTCGGCGGTTTTCCGCGCAGCCTCAGTCGAGGCCAAATTCAAAAGGTATTGCGTTGGCATCGAAGTTGGGTTCGATTTCGCCAGCGTCAGGGCACCTTGGCGTCCCTGGCCCGGTCGGTGGGGCTCACCGTGCACGAGTTGCGACGCGCCTTGCAAGGAGATGTGACCGGCTTGGGGTTGTCGGTCGAGCAACACAAATACATCGCACGGTGGCGGACTCGCCGTCGACGTTTTCGGTCCCAGCACCCTTCTGCTGCAAGGCTCGCGGAGTCGCTGGGAATCAGTCGCTCGACGCTGTTTCTGTGCATCAGCAAGAAGGGTGCATACAAAACTCGACCTCGGGAGGAGGGGGGATCAACACGAAGTTCTTCCCTTGGCCGCAGACGCGCCGAAGTGTTGGCAGGGGTCCGATCGGTACTCTTTCGAAACTGGCCGCCCGTCGACCGCAACTCCCCATCGCTATCGGTACCTGGCAAGACGCAGAAACGGCACAAAGGCGGTGCGTCATGAAAACGGCAGTTGCAACGCACAGGCCGAGACGACAGGGACGGCTCCCTCGTTCACCTCGGAGCCGATTTATCCGTCTGCGGCCGATCCTCCCGACACGCTCGCTCGGGCGCATTCAGTTCGTCTACTGTGTGCTGGCGGAAGCCCGGTTCATCACCCTGCAGGCGATCCCGCGCACAGCGGGCCAATCGCTCGTGATCCCGAGTCGCGCCCGAGTCCGCCTGCTCCGAGCCTTCACGTATTGGATGTCGCGCTACCAACCCGATTGGACAGCCGGCCCGGATTGCGGCGGCGTGCTCACGTGGGACCTGTCGACTCACCAATTCACCCACCGTCATGCCGGATACACCCAAGAGTTCTTCGTCCGCACACATTCGGATGCCGGCCTTCGTGCGTCATGTGGAGAATTGTCATCATGACATCCTCCATTAGAGTGACACTCGAGCTGACGGCGAATCAGGCGGCCGCCCTCAAGCGATTCGCTGACAAAGTCTCCTACACGCACGCGTCGTCGGTCCTCTACCCCCATCTCGGCGCAGACATACGTTCCGGACAGGTTGGGGACATCCTGTCCGCGTTCGCAGAACTCGAGAAGGCGCTCATCTATTCGCACGTTTCTGCATGGCCCTGGATCGACACGGGATGCGCCGGCGGGAACGATTCAGGAAAAATCGCCGGCGATCGGAATCGCAGCTCCGAGTAGTCAACATACCACCACATCGACGCCCGGCCGCCATCGAGTCAACACGGACTCGGACCGGGTCAGATTGCCTGCGCTTCAGCCGACCACCGCGGTTCAGGGAAGCCGAGGCCCTGCGCCGCAAAGCCGGCGCGGCGGAGTCGCGCTCAGAGCCGCGCGAGCCTCGCATCCCTGAACCGCGGCGGTGGCCTTTGCGCGGGCAATCCGCCCGATGGATTGGTTTGGAGATCGACATGAACGAGAAATCACACGTGTCTATGGAACTGCACGTCTGTTTGGTCTGCACGATGACATATGAAACGGGCGCCTTACTGATTGATAGACGCCTCCGCGAGAGTCTCGACAGACATACGGTGACAGGATGGGGTTTGTGCCCTCAGCATCAGGCGCTGTTTGATGACGGGTACATTGCGTTGGTTGAATGTGACCCTGAACACAGCGGCAATCCGTCCCCCGGCGATCTCGTGAAGCCCGACAAGGCGTATCGCACGGGAAGGCTGGCGCACGTGAAACGGGACGTATTCGATCGTCTCTTCAACGTGCCGCGCAATGACAAACTCCCTTGCGTGTTTGTAGAGCCCGGTGTCATCGAGAAGCTACAGGCCTTGGCCGAAGAGTCCAGCGCCCACTGACGATCCTGGAATCATGCCGACCCGTCGGGTCGACTCGCATCTGATTCGCATCTGAAACATCGGCTCCGGTTAGTGGCGATGCCTCGCCCTTACCGGGGCTGATTCTCAATTCAACTTTTCTCGCGCGACCACACAGGCGCTCGCCTGCCCGTGGCCCGCCGAACCCTCTGAAGGTATATCCATGCATACGCACATCCCGCTCCGGGGACGGCCGTCCCCTGAACTCGTCGTTGATTCGTTCGCAGGCGGTGGAGGGACCAGCTGCGGCCTGGAAGCCGCCGGTCTATCGGTCGACATCGCCATCAATCACAATCGCCGCGCCCTGGGTATGCATCGGATCAACCATCCCGATACACGGCACCTGTGTGAGGATGTCTGGTCCGTCGACCCCAAACGCGTGTGCAACGGCCGGCCCGTGGGACTCTTCTGGCTGTCACCGGACTGCACCTTCCATTCCCGAGCACGCGGAGGCAAGCCGTTTCGGGATCGTCGAAAGACGCATCAAACCCGCGGTCTTGCGTGGTTGGCGGTGCATTGGGCCAAACAAGTCGCCCCCCGCATCATCATGTTGGAGAACGTCCGCGAGTTCGCTGATTGGGGACCGCTGGATGAGGATGGCTCGCCCGATCCCATGCGCAAGGGATTCACTTTCCGACGCTTCGTGCGAATGTTGCAGAACACGGGGTATACGGTGGATTGGCGGCTACTGCGCGCCTGCGACTACGGTGCATCCACCTCGCGCGAGCGGTTGTTCCTGGTGGCTCGTCGGGATCATGAGCCTATTGTCTGGCCAGAACCGACCCACGGACCCGGCCTGATTCCCTTTCGCACAGCCGGAGACTGCATCGACTGGAGTGTTCCGTGCCCGTCCATATTTGAGCGAGAGCGCCCCCTGGTGCCCGCGACACTCAGGCGCGTGGCGCGCGGATTGCGTCGCCACGTGATCGAAACGACGGAACCCTACATCGTCGAATTGGGACCGCATCCCTCGTCTCAGTCCGATCGCCGCCTCATCGGGGCGACGCTGATTCAAACCTCCTATGGAGAACGACGAGGTCAGGCACCCCGAGTTCCCGGCCTTCACAAGCCCCTGGGGACCATCGTCGCCGGTGGTTCGAAGCACGCCCTCGTTGTGGCCTTTCTGACCCAATACTACGGATCGCACAATGGCGAGCGGTTGCGGGTCCTGAGCGATGTGGAGAGTCCTTCCTCTTCGAGTAACGCGCGCGTGTCGCGGGCTGAACAGGTCCGTGCCTTCCTCGTTGCCTACTACGGAACCGAACAGCAGGGGACGTTACGAGAACCGCTCCCCACCATCACCACGCATGATCGGTTTGCGCTGGTGATGGTCCGCGGTGAACCCTATCGTATCGATGATATCGGCCTGCGACTGTTGACCCCTCGGGAGTTGTTCCGTGCCCAAGGGTTTCCAGACAGCTACATCATCGATCGCGCATTGATCGATGATGAACGCACGGGACGCCGCGAGACAGTGGCGTTGACTAGAACGCAGCAGGTTCACATGTGCGGTAACTCAGTTCCGCCCAGCCTGTCGCAGGCGTTAGCCACAGCGAATCTGGTCCGACCGACGGACTACCTGCCTCGTTTTGCGTCGGGCAACTTGTTCTAAACACTTCGGGCCGCCTGTGCGCGTGTCTGTCACCCTCAGGCGGCCCTTCACCCAGGTACGCTTTCCCCAGGTCTGCGTGAGCCAGGATTGCCCGTAACCAACCTATCACGTGCGCAGGAGAGGTCAACCGCGCAGCTGCGCACTTTCGCGGCATAAACGGCTTCCTCCCCACCCGAGCGTGGGTCCCCTCCATTTATTCCACGTTGCGCCCATGCGCAGTTGACCTCTCCTGCGCACGTGATGCGCGCGCCGCACGGGCAATCCGTCCGGAAATGAGTGTCGATCATGAAGAAATCCTTTCAGTCCACTGATGAAACCGTCCCCGTCCCGACATCTCTGCCGATTGCGGGCGGCCGCATGTGTGTTTGCGTACCCGGTCTCACCGCCCACCTTCGGAAGTTGGAAATCTGCTACGTCCGAATGGAATACCAGGGCGCCAACGGTCGAGGCGGCTTCGTCCACATGGAATATCTGCGGTTCGATGGGACGCATATAAGGCCCTTGGATCCCACGGTTCACGCGAGCGTGTTGCAAGCCGTCTTTCAATCGCTCCTGTCGTCTCGCCACCCCGACTGGAACGAGAGGGACGGCTCGACGGGTGATTTCCGCTGGGACGTAGCCGCTGACTCGCTCATACACACGCATTACACCCGCGGCGCGAACGGAAATGAGCGCTCGACCTACCACAATCTTTAACATTCATTGACCAGGAGTTGACTCACATGAACAGCTTCAAAGTATTTGCTGTCGGCAATCTCGCCCGCGACCCTGAGCTCGTCGCCAGTGGTTCGTCTCTTCGAACGCGACTCTGTCTAATCGGAAATGATTACATTGGACGAGACGAGGAGGGCGAACCGGGTGAAGTGGTCACGAGCTTGTGGTTCACGGCTTTCGGCGTGCTCGGCGAGGCCTTGGCGAAGAACTGTCGAAAGGGGGATCAGGTCATTCTCGAAGCGCGTATTCAATCCAACACTTGGACGGACAAGGAGCACAAGACTCACTACGACCATTCGTTCGTGGTGACGGGCTTCCGATTCGGTGCACCGGGCAGGGCCACCCGCGAAGTGCTGAACTCGTCACAGGAAGATTGAAGCCAGAACGTTGGTTGTTGCGGGCGGCCGGCACCTCCGCGGGTGCCGGTCGCCCCTGTGTTGGCTCAGGCGTACGGCCAAGGATGTGAATGCCGGACCAACCCATGCGCATCCCTTCGCGCTTTTTTTTCTTTTTCGGGGTATGTCTTCGAGCCAATTGGACCCTCGTCGTCGGCCATTTCGAATATTGATTTGATTCCGGTTGCGTGACGCGCAGGGGTCGAGTTGCCCAACGCTCACAGCGTATCACCTGGCGAGCCGGCATCAATCGTCCCGGCTCGGCCTTTCGCGGCATAAACGGCCGCCTCCCCACCCGAGCGTGGGGCCCCTCCATTTATTCCACGAGCCGCTCCGGGCCGATTGACCCCGGCCCGCCAGGCGATGGCTACCGCGCATGGGCACATCGCCCGATATGGAGGAAGCCACCATGAGCGAGCAACAGTTTGAATGTGCAGACTGCGGCAGTAGCGAAAATATCGAGGACGGTCGCGAGCTGAGTTATAGCGATCTCGTCTGTGAGACGTGCTACGAGACCTATTTCCAATGTGACCATTGCGAGGAACACGCGCCGCGCACCGAACGGCAGAAAACCGAATCGGGTGGGGAGATCTGTGATCGCTGCCAATCCCGACATTACACGTACTCGAACATCCAGTTGTGCTACATCCCGGATGACACCACGGTTACCTTTCGAGACAGCGACGAAATTGTTTCTGAATCGTATGCCGAGAACTATGGGTACCAGAGTGACTCGGGTGATTGGTATCAGGATGAAGAGAACATCCCGAGGAGCGGACTTCATCCGTACGAGGAGAACGTTCTCGACCGGTGCAAATACAACCGAAAATTGGTGGAACAGGGTGCGGTCCTGTTCGGCGTCGAGCTCGAAATGGAACCACGAGGTCGCACCGAGCAATCGGATCTCATCGAGGCGCTGGGCGGCATTACCCAAGAGAAGTTCATCCTCAAGGAAGATGGATCACTCGATGACGGCGTCGAGCTCGTAACCATACCGCTCTCTCTCGAAGATCACCTAAGCCGGTTTGGCTGGGAGCACGTGCTCGATCCGTTGAGGACCATTGCGAAGAGCGGCGCCGACACGGACAACTGTGGGATGCACGTCCACATCAACAAGGCGGCGCTCTCGCCCCTGCAGATTGGGAAGATGCTCGTGTTTCTGAACAGCACGGTGCTCCGGGATCAGATCACGATCATTGCTCAACGGGATAGCAACACCTTTTGCAAACGCAGCGACAAGAAGTTCACGGATGGCCGCGCCATTTCGGAGTACCGCCACGACATCGTGAACGTCGGATTATTGACCGTGGAAATCCGGATGTTCCGCGGCAATCTTCGAGCCGATCGAGTGTTCAAGAACCTTGAATTCTGCCACGCACTGGTGGTGTTCTGCCGGGACGCCTCCCTGACCGAGATTGAGCGTTGGGAAGAATTTGCCAGCTGGCTTTTGAAACGCCGCAGCCAGTATCCGCACCTCGTGAGCTTCCTTGCTGAGAAGGGCGTTGCGGCTTTCCAGAAAGGTCGTCGGGTGCGTACCCCCCGAGCAGAGGAGGCGGTCACATGTGCTTAATTGTGTACAGTCCGGCAGGGACGCTCTTCGACTATGAGATATTCGACTGTGCTCAGGCAGTCAATGCCGACGGCATCGGCGTCATGTCTAAGCGAGGTGTGGAGAAATTCTTCGGGCCGGATGCCGCTGATGCGGCATGGTGTTATCTGAGGGGTCTCGAGGACGGAGCGGTGCCGTACGGAGTTCACTTCCGCTTCGCCACCCATGGCGACATCTCAACAGCGAATTGCCATCCCTTCCGCGCACCCCGATCGGATGCGCTCGTCATGCACAACGGCATCATTAGGTCGACTGCGATGCTCGCGACATCCAACCGCAGTGACACGGCAATTTTTGTGGAGAGGTTCATGGGTTCCGCCCCCGGGCCCGAAAGATCTCACCATGACTCCTACTTCCGGAGAATCTCCCGGCTCATCGGAATGGCAAACACCCTGCTGATTTTTCATACGAACACGGCAGAATTCACCATCTGTAACGAGGACGTCGGGGTGTGGATGGGAGATCACTGGTACAGCAACTCAGAATGTCTTCCATGGAATGTGCCGCTGGGGGCGCTGGTCGGGATGGACGACACTGACTGGCTACCCGATGAGCTGCGGGAAAACAAAACCGATTCATGGCCCGAATGTGCGGAAGGTTACGAGGAGGAATTGCGCGAATGGCCAGGGCGGTGCTTTCAAAAGTTTCTCATCGATCCGATGGACGACTGACCATGCCGAAAGTGATGCCACAGGGGCGCAGCTTCATTGACGTCCCTGTGGCTCAACGCAATCTGTGCCTTCCGAGGGCGGATCGCAGTCTACATCGAGGCCCCAACCATCGAGGTCCCTCCTGAACATCGGGCAGCGCGCGGAGACCTCTTTCGAGAAGTCTTCGAGAACAAACGCAACGCACGCCTCGCGGAACGGCTACAGCCATCGAAGCACTCGAACGAGCAAGGTCACCGGATCAATGTTCAGTCCATTGGCGACGGTGATGAATTCCGGTACGTCGATGCGGCGCTCCCCCGCTTCGATTTTGGCAATTCGAGTTCGATGCCATCCAAGACGATTTGCTAGTTGCTCCTGCGTTAGGTTGGCTCGCGGCGGGAAGCGGCGATCACCGTCACAACGGAGCGGTGGCACGAGCTGCGTAAGGACTTGGACGGTGACGGTTTCAGAATTCACAGGTCCGTATATCGACCCACGACGACACCCACGAATCGGGCGTCGGTCGGCAAGTTGATAAACTTGTCGGGCCAATTTGGATTCAGAGGCTTGAGAAAGCGGCGCTCGCCCTCGACGACGAGGCGTTTCAATATCATTTCGTTGCGCTCGCCCAGGCGAATTACGACGTCTTTGCCATGTACGGGCGCCACATCGGGATCGATGTAAATGATGTCACCGTTGCGGTAGACGGGCTCCATGGATTCGCCGGACACTCTCATCGCGATAGTCCGCACGCCATGCCGCCTCTTCGGGAACTCAATCCAGTCCGTCGCGTCGCTGAGTTGATTCAGGCGTGTGGAGTCGGCAAGTCGTCCCGCTTGCGCGAACGTTAGAAGGGGCACGCGGCGCGGTATTCGAGCCGTCGGAAGATCCACCAATGCCCTGTCCCCTGACTCGCCGCCTTCTGCAATGGCAGCGAGTGACGAGTACGACAAGCCAAATGCTTGCGCTAAACGTTCGAGGTTGTCGGACTGCGGATCGACTTCGCCACGCACTATGCGGCCAATGGTCGATTGCGTAACTCCCGATTTCTTCGCGAGCGCCGTCTGCGTCCGCAAGTGCCTGCTGGATGCCATCAAATGTTTGATAGCCTCGCTCCATTCGGGCCTGGCTGTGTGCTTTCGTTTTGCCATGGAAGTCTTCGATTCAGCTATCGCGATCCGGTTGGAGACTCATTCTTATCCTGTACGCGTCTGTGGGCATGGCGCAATGTCGGACTCTTCTGCGGACTGAATGCCGGTTCTTTAGAATTTGTGTGAGGCGTGGACCGGAGATGGTGGTTGCTTCAAAACCGAGTGGGCACCTGCGAGAACCTCGTCCCGATGATGACGCAGCCGAGGAAGCAGGCCGTATCGGAAGGAGCTTGGAACCGGTTTTAGCCAACGCTGGTCTTCCCGCCGCCGCGGGATTAGGGGTGTCGGTGTTCCTTAATTCCTGGACTGACGACGCGCTCGATACTAACTAAAACAACTAATTGCCGAAGTAACGACGGTTCCTTAATTCTGGATCAGGCCCCGCCGTTCCTTGATTTCTGGACCAAATGGACGGAAAAGAACGTTGCTGCTGGCCCGTGCGGCGGGTAGCTCAGAAATTCTCCAATAGAGTGTGCAACTTTGCTTATGGAGACAGAGCAATGCTCAGAAACGACGACGAGGCGGCGGCATAGCGAATGCAATACCCCGATTACCGCACGCGCCGTGGCAGACGCACCGTGAATTCAGTCTCCTGTTCATCAGAGCGGACTTGGATATTGCCACCGTGGGCCTTCGCGATCTCGTGGGCTATGAAAAGGCCGAGCCCGAGATGCGTGCTTCGCGACGCCTTTCCATCATCCGCCAGCCCTCGCTTCAAAGGTTCAAACAGATGCGGCAGCAGTGCCTCCGAAATCGCGGGACCCTCATTGCTTACCGCCAGGTGTATGTCATGCTCTTTGCCTGCGATTCGGACTCGAATAGGTGTGAGAGGCGCACCATAGGCCAACGCATTGGTCAGCAGGTTCGACAAGAGCTGCTGCAGTCGTGGGACATCCCAGGATCCCGCAAGGTTGCCGCTCGCCTCTAACTCAATGACTGTCTCGGCATGTGCGCTGCGAAAGTCATCGATCTCTGCAGCGCAAACTTTCCCGAGGTCCGCTTCGGCGACGGTGATATGGATTCCGCCGGCGAGCGTCGTCTGGTTGTAATCGAGTAGATCATCGAGCATGTTCTTCATGCGAGCGCCACTTCGTATTAGGCGTGCCGCAGCTTGTGACACGACCTCGTCGGTACGTAGTGCGCCCAAGAGGTTCGCCGTCGCATGGATTGTTTCCAACGGATTTCGCAAGTCATGACCCAACACGCCCAGAAACAGATTGCGAGCTCGCTCGGTCTCCTTGCTAAAAAAATCGACCGATTCCAGAAGCGCTTGATCGATGGCCTCGTTAAAGCGAGTCATATCCTCGATGGATTCGGCCCAACCGCTTTGACTATGGGGAACTGCGTGGGCCCACAGCCGCAGCACACAAGCGCGTAGGGCTCGGTACTCGGCAGCCAACTGCACAATGCTGAACCCCGACTGGGCGCGGAGGATGGCGTGCGTTTGCGCGGCCGTGTGGGACGCGTTGGGAAGTACAGGTGCACGTCCCCTCGCTTTTTGATCTTGTTGCGCAAAGCTTTGTGACGTTTGTAGGTCCAGGGCAATCGCGCGCAGGATCTCCGGGGCGTGGTCGCGCAGAGCGCGTTGATCCATGCGTCTCCCTGCGGGTAACGCGCTTGCGGCGAACACATCCCACTCGGTGAGGATAGTTTCCATGTTCCGCAAAATGAAATCCGCCAGCCGCATAGTTGTCGGGCTCCTTTGGACTGATCGCGTTATCAACAACGCAGGGGTGGGGCTTGCAGCCCAAAACACATACGCCCAGTTTGCGGTCGGAGCCGGCCGGTAGCAATCTCCCAAGCGAGCGGCCTGGGCCACGGCGCCGACGGCAACGCTTCGGCTAATCCCGAAATAGCCGCGGCGCTAGTACTTCGCTCTCCTTGTGGTCAGTCCATTTGACGCTGCGTCGCTACTCTGATCAGCCGCAACAGCTTCTGGTAATCAATTGGTTTTTGGAGCACGGCAAAAAAGAGGAGTTGCTCCGCTGCTAGGAGGCTCGGTTGAGCTGTGTGTGCAATGATCGGAATCCATTGGAGCGCTGGATTCGCACGCAGGAACTTACTGGCGGTCAGCCCGTCCATCACGGGCATCGCAATATCCATCAGGATCACTGACGGATTATCGCGTCGGGCGATCTCGATTGCCTGCAGTCCATTGGCCGCTTGAACGACGTGATACGCCGCCCCAAGCAGAGCCGCGAGCATCTCGCGGGTGTCGTCGTGATCATCGGCAATGAGAACGGTCCGCTGTGATGCCACGTGAAAACCGAAAGTAAATCGAGGTCCGTTCGCTTCTGGGAGCAAGTCTCGGGCCTCAGAAGGGTCATTAACGCATGTTAACGCGGCTTAGCTACGCAGGAGCCAGACCTTGGTGAGCTGGCGTGAGCTCGAGAAGAAGGTCCGACAGCATAACGCAGGCGCGACAGTCTCCGGTTTCTGTGCTGGCTGATCGAGGATTGGCCTGGCAGTTCCGGAGTGCTCATCGGCCGCGACCTGCCCAGGCACACGACAAGCGATGAGCGTACTAAAATTCTCCTTCGGTACGAATACGAATCAGTCGACGCGCCTCGACTAGTCACCCAGATCTACCGCTGCCGGCACGACAGTCTTCGGTTTCTCCCTTGGCTCATAGAGGGATGGCCCGATAGTCCTGGAGCCAGCATCGGTCGCAACATGCTCCAGCGCGGGATGAATGACCAGCTCAATAGGCTCTCTCATCATGTACTCCCCCGTTGGAGTGGTCATCCCTGGAGTCCTGGGCCGCATGATTTCGCGCCGGAAATTCTCGCTAGACTGCGCAAACTCACCGAGGTCTGACATGCTTGTCAGTCCAGGAATTAAGGAACCAGTCCAGAATTACGGCCCCGGTCCAGGATTTAAGGGACACCGACAAGGTGTCGATGTTCCAGGTTTCGCAAACTGACGACATGGGTCAGCTTCAGGATATTCAAACAGTTGAGATGATCGCGTGTGTTCCAGGTTTCGTGAACTGACCTCGGATGTGCGAGGTTTCGTGAACTGGCCGACAACCGCTCTGGGTGACCGGAGTGAGACATCTCTCTAACAAACAGCGGTAACTGTCGTTAACTTGACACATTTTTGTGTCACGATGAGTGTTGAGGCTGCTGAGCAGTGAGGAACGATGAGACGTATCCCGCTGAGCCGACGTTCGCACATTACGGGCTTTCAGCCACTCGCCACAGGGACTGCGGAACACGAGAGTGCGCTGGAGCGGGACTTCGTTACTCTCTCGAGTTTCCTGGATCCTCACGCCGTTATAACTTCACAGCCGATTACGATCGTGTACCAACTCGGTGCGGTGATACGGCGATACACGCCTGACTACTTCGTCAGCTGGAGCAGCGGCAGGCGCGAGATCGTCGAGGTCAAGTACTCGAGCGATCTGCACGCGAACCAAGAACAACTCAAAGAACGGTTCGCTGCCATGCAGGATTGGGCGCGACTGCGAAGCGCTGCGTTTCGAGTCGCAACGGAGCGGGATATTCGCGGCTGTGCGCTGGAGAACGCCAAGCGGTTGTTGCCGCTGAGGACTGCGCCCTTGGATACGGAGGTTGCCCGGTCGGTGATGGCAACGGTACGAGGGCTTGGGACTCCTACTCTCGCCAACGTGTTGGCCACGGTCCCCGCAGATCGACCGTTAGTCCTCACCGCGCTGTGGTGTCTGATCGCGCGAGCCTCGCTGTCTGTGGATCTCTCGCTGCCGATTACTCCAGACAGCATAATAAAAGTGCCATGAGCGATCTACCGACAGCACCGGAGCTGCTGTCGGTGAAGCCACTGCAGTGGGATCGGGCGCTTCGTTCTTTGCAGGTCGTGCGGCGATTAGCGGAGAGTTCCGAGCGTACCCGCTCTGAGGTCGCGGCCGCGGCGGCGGAGTTGGGTTGTGGCGTTGTTCATCTCTACAAGCTACTCGGTCGCTATCAAGCAGATCCGCGTCTGACCAGTCTACTGCCCCACCGACGCGGCCCCGCACGCGGTGGGTCTCTCCTATCAGCCGAGGTCGATGCGGTGATCGATGACGCGATCCAGACGGTCTATTTGACCCGCCAGAAGCCCAGGCTATCGGACCTCGTGACGGAGATTCGGCGGCGCTGCCGCGCCGCGCAGTTGAAGCCGCCGGGTCGTAAAGCGGTGCGAGCTCGTCTGCGAGCCAAGCCGCAAGGTGAGATTGTCGCGCGCCGCCTCGGGCGCAAGGCAGCACGCGACCGCTTTACCCCCGCGGTCGGATCGCTCGAGCCGAAGTGGCCATTGGCGCTCGTGCAGATTGATCACACATTGGTCGATGTGATCGTCGTGGATTCCGTCACCCGTGCACCGATCCGGCGTCCATGGCTGACGCTGGCCATCGACGTTTGCTCCCGCTGCGTGGTGGGATTTCATCTGACGCTCGAGCCACCCTCCGCCACCAGCGTGGCGCTGTGCATCACGCATGCGGTGCTCAGCAAGATCCCTTGGTTATCGGAGCGCAAGATCGACACCGAGTGGATTCAGGAGGGTCTGATCGAGCATATCCATCTCGACAACGCCAAGGAGTTTCATTCTGAGGCTCTGCGCCGAGGCGCTGAACAGTACGGCATCGGGATCGAGTACAGACCTGTCCGCACCCCTCACTACGGCGGACACATCGAACGCCTGATTGGCACTGTGATGGGGAAAATACATTTGTTACCGGGGACGACGTTCTCCAACATCAGCGAGAAGGGTGACTACGATTCGGAGAAGCACGCGGCCGTCACGTTGGATGAGTTGGAGCGTTGGCTCGTCCATGCCATCACCGGCGTCTACCACCGAGAGGTCCATCGTGTTTTGGGCACGACGCCGCTGGCCGCGTGGGAGCGTGGCATTTCGGGGGATGCGACCTCACTCGGTCGCGGCAAGCCCGTTGCGGCTCCGGACCCGCATCGGTTTCTGATCGACTTTCTGCCGATCGAGCGCCGTCTCATTCGGCGGGACGGCCTCTCGTTACACTCGGTGTCGTACTGGTCGGATATTTTGCGCGCCTGGGTCGGCGTGCCCGAGAAGATGATCGTTCGCTATGACCCGCGCAACTTGAGCCGGATTTACCTACTCGGACCGGACGGGCGTTACTACGATATTCCCTACCGGGATGTGCGCCGTCCACCGATCACGTTATGGGAACAACGACTCGCGCTCAAGCGCCTGCGCGAGGAAGGTCGCAGTCACGTCGATGAGAGCGCCATCTTCCGAACGATCGAGACGATGCGCAAAATCGCCGACGAGGCCGTCACTGTCACCAAAACACTCCGGCGCCAGCAGGAACGGCGGCTGCGCCTCATACAAGGCGGCCGGACCGACTCCCGTATCGCCGTGGCTGCAAACACTCAAGTCAGTGAAGTCGTGGATGACGAGCAGGATGACTCCGCGGCGCGCCTGCGGATACTGCCCTTCGAGGAGTGGTCGTGAGCCGGGACTATCCACACCTGCACGAGTCTGTGCGCGTGGTTGTCACGGAGAGCGACGAGTCGAGGATCCGCCGCATCCGGGCGGACCGGTGGGTCAGTTACGCGCGGGCCGAGGCCGCACTGGCGGCCTTCGAGGAACTGCTCAGTTTTCCAAAGCGCACTCGCATGCCTAACCGATTGCTTTGCGGGCCAACCAACAACGGCAAGTCTATGCTGCTCGAGCGGTTCAGACGCGCGCACCCGCCAGTGGCGGCGGGAGTCACACCCGATGGTGTTGCAAGCGTTCCGGTTCTCAAGATCCAGATGCCACCAGGTCCTGATGAGCGCCGATTCTTCGGCGCGATTCTCGATGCACTGTCGGTTCCACGCCTCAGCTCAGAGAGCATCGCGCGACGGCAGGATTCAGCGATGCGACTCATGCAGTCTACGGGAGTGCGCCTGTTGATTTTGGACGAGGCGCAAAATCTCCTGGCGGGCCCGCAGTTACAGCAACGGCGCGTGCTGAACGTGCTGCGCTGGCTCGGCAATGAGCTGCAGATTCCGATCATTGCCGCCGGCACCGCCGAGGCATTGCATGCCATTCAAAGTGACGATCAGCTGGCCAACCGCTTCGAACCGATCGCACTTCCACGTTGGGGCTACGGCGAGGAGTATAGGGAGCTGCTGCGCACACTGGAGGCGCTGTTGCCGCTGCGCCGGCCATCGAACCTGGCAAAGCCAGCCCTTGCGCAAAAGGTGCTCGCCGCCGCCGAAGGGATTTTGGGCGAAGTCGTGACGATTCTGACCCGCGCCGCCGCGTGCGCGGTGAGTACCGGTACCGAGGCGATCACCGTCGAGATGATCGAGGGGTGTGGCTTTCTCTCACCTTCAGAGCGTCGTCGTGTTGCGGTTTGAGACATTCGATGATCCAGACAGCGGGAGTCCTACCCTGGGGCAGCTCCCGCTGTACGTGGAGCCAAAGGAGGACGAGGTTCTGCTCTCGTGGCTCTTACGCCTCGCAACGCGGCTGCAGGTGTCGCTCCACACTCTCGTTCGAGCAGCTTTCTGGATCGACGATCGCCGGGAGCGCTCACAGTGGTGGCGCCGTCCCGAGCCACAGATGCTGAGCCGGATCGCTGCCAAGACGGGCATCTGTCTCGAGCGTCTGCGCCGGATGACATTCGAGACTTGGTCGCCGGTGTATCGCGATGATGAAGCCAGCGACCGCTTTAGCGCGGAGCGCTACAGAACAGAAGCTCCGAGGCAGCAAGGATTCCGTTACGTTTTATGCGAACAGTGCCTGGCTGCGGATGCAACATCCTATCTGCGCCTGCCATGGGCGATTGGCTGGGTAGCTGCCTGCCCCGAACACGGGAACATCATGACTGCCCGATGTCAGAGGTGCCGGGCGAAGCTCCGCATCGGACGCACATCTTCGATTGCTCGCTTCACGCCGGCAACGTGCGTCCACTGCGGGAACGATCTTCGATACGGACTCCAGCAATCCGCTCATCCCTCTGTCATGCGACTCCAAAACGTCTTGCTCGAGGGTAAGCGCCAAGGCGCCACCGAGCTTGCTGGGATCGGCTGCTTGAGCTGGAGGGAGGTGGTCGCATTCGCCGATGTCGTGTTGGGCATGTTTTGGACGGATATGGCTCCGGCGGAGCAACAACGCAGCTATTCGCTTTTTCTGAAGGAGTGTGGGATTTCAGGGGCGGGCCTCGAGGGCTCACGCTATGCCGATCTGGCCTTCTTCGCCTGGCTGACTGAGAGCTGGCCACAGGGGACGGGGCCGCGGATCGCCATGGACATGATGACCCGCTGGTTGAGCAACAAGCCCAACCGCATCTTCCGCCACCTCGGCGTGAACTGGTCGGATCCGTGGAACCCAGGCCCACACGAGATACCGGAACAGATCCGGCAGCGGTTTCGGCAACTTCTGGAGGCGCCCGGTGCGACTCTCGTCGGTCCAAACTCAACAAATTGATCGAACTGCACACCGCGCACCCCAGGTGATCGTCAGGGTGTCATCGCCACAATCGAACGACTTCGATGCCGTTCGCGAGCACGTGGATCACATCGTACGCCATGGACAGCTCGGGCTCGAGATGGACTATGGCGATTTGATGCAGGGAGCCAGCGTTGGTCGCCGCTTCATGGAGCAGACGGATCTCGATCTGGAAGAGTATCGACGCCGCCTCGAGTTGACAGTGCCGCGCGGAAAACGATTGCCGAAGCTCGTGCACAAAATCATCCTGAGTATGCCCGCCGGGACATCCCCGGTGGGATTACTTGCGGCGGCTCGGACCTTTCTTCGAGAGCAGTTCGGTAGCGAACATCGTTATGCCTTCGTCTTGCACACGGATCGGCCTCATCCCTACGTTCATGTGGTTGTGAAGGCCGTGAGCGAGCAGGGCGTACGTTTGCACATCAGGAAGCCGATACTCCGCAGATGGAGAACCGAGTTCGCGCGTCATCTGCGACAACAGAACATTGCAGCCAGTGCGACCAGGGGTGACGCTCGAGGCAGCAAGCCCAAGGCGATTTACCACACCGAGCGCCGCGGAACATCAATCCGCCTGCGTTTAGAAAGTGTTGCTTCGCAACGTAGTAGCGGTCAATCATCGTGAAAAAGAAGATCATGCGACACAATCTGGCAGCTGCGGTGTCGGGCGACACCAAGCGTCGCGTCAAGGCTGCGGCCGAAGCCGAGTTGATTACACCGTCGGCTTGGCTCCGGAGGGTCACTATTCGGGCGTTGGCCTGTCAGCCTTCTGCAATCCCGGATAGCACCTCAAACAAGCACTCAGCAGACCTCCGGGTCGATCGCCTTTCCGTCCGCGTCAGTCCCGACGACGCGCTTCTGCTGAAGGAACGAGCGCTCGCACGCGGGATGAGGCCCGCAACCTACGCCTCGGTACTCGTCCGCTCCCATCTGCGAAGTCTCAGCCCGCTGCCGAAAGACGAACTCGTGACCCTCCGGTGCGCCATTTCCGAACTTGGAGCACTTGCCCGAGACATACATCGCATGGTCCATGCGCTGGGACCGGAGGGTCGAGCCGCCGAATCGGAACAGCCTGACTTGCAGGCCGTAGTCCGTCTCTGCCAGACACTCCGGAGTGACACCAAGGCACTGATCCAGGCCAACGTGAACAGCTGGGAGACCGGACATCCAACGAGCGAGTCCGTCTCCCGTCACAAGACCCGACAGTAGCAAGGTGAGCGTCAACTGATGAGACTGCCAGAAAGTTACTCCCGGGGAAACAACAACCAGTTAGCGCTCTTTGCTCGGCTCCTTGAATGTAGACTCAGGGCCGAAATGTGCATTGAAAGGAGGCTGAGTTGTCCGCCGACCGTACCGCAGCCCAATCTTCTTTCATCCGTAGTTCTTGGGCAGCCTTCCTTGGCGGTGCGCTCATCGGCATTCTCGGTGGGTTGATCGGCCTCGGTGGCGCCGAATTTCGACTGCCGCTCCTGATCAGCGTCTTCGGATTTGTCGCCCTCGAAGCCATCATTCTCAACAAGGCAACGAGTCTAATCGTCGTCGCCTCAGCGTTGGTGTTCCGAAATCAGGCCGTACCCGTGGCTTCAATTCTCGCGCACTTCTCGATTATCGGAACGCTGCTCGCGGGGAGTCTGGCAGGCGCCTGGTTCGGGGCTGACCTGGCAACCCGCCTCAAAAGCCAGCGCCTCTATCAACTGATCGCCGTTCTCCTGATCGGGATCGCGGTCGTGCTCCTCACAGCCCACGATGTCGCCACATCCGGCGAGCCTTGGTTGACCGGCACGGCGCAGACCGTCGTCGGGATCGTCTTCGGATTCCTGATCGGGGTCGTTGCCGCCTTTCTCGGAGTGGCTGGCGGTGAGCTCTTGATTCCGACGCTAGTGCTTCTCTTCGGTGTGGACATCAAGCTCGCCGGAAGTCTATCGCTTGCCATCAGTCTGCCCACGATGATTGTCGGCTTCGCCCGGTATAGTCGCGATCAGAGCTTCGCGGTCCTACGTCAGCATCCCCGGTTTCTCCTTGCCATCGCGGCCGGATCGATTGCGGGCACGTTCGTCGGTGGCAGACTTCTGTCCATCGTCCCTGCAGGCATGCTGATGCCGATTCTGGCTGTGATCCTCGTTCTGTCTGCAATCAAGCTCTGGCGACACCGATAAAGCCCTCCCTGCCAGTCTCGTCATCAAGGCACCAGTCTCACGTGCGCGAGCAGAGTCTCATCCTCACGGCACACCGACATCAACGTTCTCGGAGAGTCGTGACAATGGTGCAAGCAGTCATGTTCCAGGTTTCGTGAATCGAATTCGCCCATCCTGGCACCAGTTCGCGAAACCTGGGCTCCAGTTCACGAAACCTCGCACACCGACACAAGGGGGGAATCGTGTTTGCAGTTGTAGCAGTTTTTCTTGGATTTGCAGGATAGCCTTTCGGCGTCGAGTGTTTAACACTAACAGTCAATGAACGCTGACTCACTCATCGCAGCCCGCATATCTCAGACCATCAAAACGCAATTCGCTGCGTTGGCCCATCGTCGTGGTGTGACAGAGTCCTTGCTGCTCAGGCGTTTGGTTGAAGGAGCGATCATGAGCGCTGGTGAGTCTGTCGACCAAGAGGTCGGTCAAACTGCGCAAGCGCCTCCGGAGAAAATCTCGGTCCGCCTGAGAGCCGATGACTACCGATTTTTGAGGGATCGGTCGCTCGTCCGCAGGATTCGCCCCAGTACATACGTCTCACTTCTTGTCCGGTCCCATCTAAGGAGCGTGACTCCTCTGCCGACGGAAGAGTTGGCCGCATTGAAACGCAGCGTTGCAGAAGTCGGAGCGATCGGACGAAATCTCAATCAAATTGCCCGAGCCCTGAATCAGGGCGAGCATGCCAATGCCCCGGACCTCGCGTACCTCCAGGGCGTTATCAAGATTCTGGCTGGACTTCGCGACCACACTAAGGCGCTTGTAACCGCCAACGCTGAGAGCTGGGAGTCAGGCAGTGACTAAACGCCTTATCGATCTACGCTCACAAACTCCACTGCTTGATATCGTGAGTTACGCGCGTGGACGTGGACCGTTGACCCGTATTCAGCGGGAATATGTCGCGCGTACTGTCCGTCGCGTTCCCGAGGTCGTAGTCAAAGTTTCCGGTGGGGCGAGGACATTGGCGGGCGTTGAGCGTTACTTCAAATACATTGAGAAAAAGGGCGTCACTGGTCTGGAAACCGACATGGACACGAGGGCAGGGGGTGCGCGATTCGCCGGCGATTTGGTGAGAGACTGGGATCTCGACCTCGAAGCGCTCAAACACTATTCGAAGAAGACAGCTCGGGGCAAGCCGCCGAAGCTCGTGCACAATATTACTTTCTCCATGCCAGAAGGCACGTCCCCCAAGATCGTGTTCGAGGCGGTCCGCAGGTTCGCTCTGAATGAATGGGCGCTTGAACACCGCTATGCGATGGCGCTTCACACTGATACACCGCGTCCCCACGTCCATGTTGCAGTCAAAGCGATGAGCGAACAAGGCGTTCGACTGAACATCAAGAAGGCGACTTTACGGGCTTGGCGCGCCCAGTTCGCCGCGCAACTCAATGAGCTCGGACAGGCGGCTAACGCGACTGAGCGCGCTGTTCGCGGCGAAACGCGCACGCACAAGCGAACTGAAATCTACAGGGCCGCTCAGCGAAATGACTCCGATCACATGCGAGTGGCACACGCCAGAGCATTGCGCGAGGCGGCAGGGGATATTCGAGTCACAGATCCAGGGCATGCTGTAATGCACCGAACCAGGAACTACGTACTGGCGGCATGGCGTGCTCTCCAAATCAAGGTTCGCGCAACCGGTGACGAAGAGCTTGCCCGCGACATCGACGAGTTTGCAGACGCTATGCCCCCAGTGCGAACGGAACATGCCAATCGTGTAAAACAGATGAAGGAAGTCGCAGCGGCTCAGAGAGGCAACAGAGAGCATGTCCATTGACGTAACGTCAAGTGACGGTCAGTGATGCGGCACAGGACCCGCCTTAATAGATTCCTGCTGAGTCAGAAAGAATCGTTTGCATAGCTCCGTCATACATCCCTTTCGTGCCGATGGAACTGGATGGACGGCCGAGGATATTCACTTATAATTTAGTCTATGGGCGCCAGAACAAGGCGGAACCAACCATGGGGTAGTGACCGAGAGACGCTGTCGCAGTTCGAACGCTGGTAGTCAAGATCGCTCAGGTGGAAGAGCCTATCCATGAGTCGCCGAAACAGCTTTCATGACAAAACCAGTGCCGATGTCTTTGCCGCGAGGAGCCCATCACCAAACAACGCAGTTGTTCTTACGGAAAGTGAATTTGATTTCGCCATCGCTTCGTGTGGTCAAGACATAACGCCGGCCTTGTCCCCGAAATCCATTGAACCCCTTTGCTTTTGACGCATAATATTTTGTAGTCTCCTGAGTATCGTATTGCTTATAGTCATCTGAAATCACGATCAAGTGAGGATTACATCCGTACGTCTCAAACATCTGGGAATACTTCCCGCTTTCTCTGCCATGATGAGACGCAATCAGAACATGTACGTTTGAAGCCAACTGGCGAAACAGCGGCAGCGTGCTAAACATGTTTTCGAAACCCTTCTTTTCCATATCGCCCGGAAACATAAAATTCCAACCATTGATGCTGAGATTTGCCACCAAGCTCAGATCATTTTCATTATCGAAATATGGGTATGGATTCCAAGCCCAGGTCAAATTCAAACCCGGAAGTAGGGGTGGCGTTTGTGCCCACCCGATGCGGCTGCGAGCAGCGAGTGCTGATGCGATCGCTTTGATTCCATCTCCCATGCCGTCTTCAGTTTTAAGTTTGATGATCGCCTCAGCCGGGACAGTCGGATTCCCCAGGATGCAGCCAACGGTAATGCCTTGCGTTTCAAGATTTGGATAACCGGATGCATGATCCTCATCGTAGTTTGTGCATATCAGCAAATCGACATACTTGATTCCCAAGCCACTGAGGTGCTCTCCCGGATACCATGGGCTACCCCGAAAGCTGACAGAGTGACCGCAATCAATCAGGACACGACGGCCACCGGGAAGCGTCAGCAATGCGCACTGTCCATGGTCAACATCGAATATTTGGAGAAGTCCGTTTTCGATTTGAATGCCCACGAAGGTCAATCATCCTTTCTTTTTCATCTTGCGCTTAGCCCAAGGCGGTGAAAACTTCCTTGGCGAAGAGTCGATAGGAATTGAGGTAGCGAAGTGCCATACCTATTGCAACGAGTAGAGCACATCGCGCCCATAAAAGATGCTTGTGAGGTTTCTGATGTTGTCGGTATGACAAATTTCCGAAGACCGCGATCACCGACTGATCGTTTAGTTGTCCTTAAAAGCATCATGCCGCCAGTGGCCAGACTGAAACTTACTACCTTGGAATGTGAGCAGATGGTGCCTCGCGTCACGGTTGCGCGCTTCGTATCCCGCCCAGTGTGGCAAACCTCTCCGTTAGGCGCTCCGCGTGACGTTTCATTCGGTTGCCACTTGCGGCCAAATCAACTCGTGGAATCATTTTGAAATCTTCGCGCAGTCAAATGTCCGGATTCAACAATACGGGAACGCCAAGTTATTCCATCGCGCTGTCTCGTAGCCATGTCGGCAGATGTGGTCGAACGATTCAGGGGCTAGACGGTTGAGGCTGGTCGGGATTAGGGCCACTGATTCGGCGTCTTCATCTTTGAGCCAGTCAGTTTTCGTCACTGGAAGGTGGGTTGCGTAGTCTCGCAACTTGCGCACGGCGCTGGTCCCAATTTGGAGATACGCTCCTCGAACACTTCTCGATTTCAGGGCATGAACAAAAGTACGCACACGTAGCGCTCTTTGTTGATCCGTTGTGACATCGAGCCAGCGATTTATTCGCATCGGATTGAGAGATCCCTTCAAGGGTTCATCTCGAAATGGAGCTCCTGCGTCGCTCACGACCAGCCCGACGTCTTTCGAGCGCGTTCTTTGCTTGGCAAGGTCGAACAATGGTTCGAGGCCTAGATTGTCATAAAGACCGCCATCATATAGGTGCACTTTGTTGTGCGACGGCTGAACGTCGTTCCCACGGACTGCAGTACCGCTGGTGAACAGGTGCTGGTACCAAGAGAGCTCGCGGCAGTCCAGCGCTAGAGGCCCGATTCCGCCGGGAAACGCAGCCGACATGGCCATAGCCATAGCCACCGGAAAGTCAGGGACACTCGCGTATCCGAGCATCCGGTCGCCACACTCATGGTCCTTGAATCGGAAGCGGCGACCCGTTTCCGCTGTTGTTCCATTGATAGACCAGGTTGGCGTCGCCGGCACACTACGCAGCGTTGCGCTAATGTTCCATCCCGATGCTATCTCCTTAGCAAGCACGTTGGCGCGCGCAAATGCGAATCGCCAGTTCCATGGCACGAACATCAAGCGACCGAGAGTTCGCCATTGGAGTGAGCGCGTCGTCATTACATGCCGAAGTCCAGGTAGCACGTGATGGGTGAACTGCTGCGACCTGGGCCACCGCATTCCATTTACTTGGAGCATCAGGCCAATAAGCAAAGTGCCACCCGAGACTGTCGAGATCTGTCGCACCGACTCAAGTGCCTGGCATTCTGCGAGGTATTGAATGACGCCGGCGTGAAAAGCCATTGCCCTGACGCCTCCGCCTGAAAGCGCGATCTCCAGATTAACCGATGTCACGCGATTTCTGACCTGTGCTTATTGTGTTGGAGACAAATCGCATTGTTGACCTCGGTTGCACAACGTCCTGCGCAGTCGGCCGGAATTCGTCCAACTGATTTGTACATGGCCCAGTTGATGAATAGGATGCCGGTCCTCGGTTTGGCGGACGGCGCGAGGCCGTCTGTTAGAAATCTTGGCGTCATACCAAAGGTTTGTGTCGTGTTCTGAGCGCGTAACCTGCGCGGGATGTGATACAGGTTGGCTCGCACTTCCGAAATTGTTATTGGGCCCATAGGAATAGACTGCGCGACTATGTTGCATGAGTGGGGCAGTCGGCGTTCCTGTAGCCTTCATGTCGGCTCCGTGATGGGGCACTATGATTGAATCGTAGTGATTGAACCCGCTCGGGATAACTCCATATCGCGCGTCTCCCGGAATGAGCAAAGGAAGAGCACCCGGTGGCCCCGACACAATCAGCGCAATTCCGCTGTGATTGCGGCCGCGGCCATTGCATCTTTCGAGTCTGAACCTCCCGGCTGAAATCGTTGGTTGTTGAGCGTTGCCCCACAGTAGCAGCTTGCCTAGTTGGTCGATCGCCTGCGCCTGGGCAAGGTGACTTGGGCCCAATGCTCGTTGCATTGGCGCTATCCATGTATGCGCTCTCAGCCAGCGATCCTTCTTTAGTCCTGCAGATGACCAATGATCCCAGTCCCAGTGCGATAGGATAATCGGTGCTCTCGTGCACGAGCAGAAGCTGTTTAGAGCGACGGGGAAAGTATGTGCGTTGCGAGTAACGCCACCCCCGACGTCGGCATAGAGGAGCGGGCGACCATGACGATCAGTCATTGCTGCTGCACTTCCCTGGCCAACGTCGTATACAACAACATCTTCGAATTCTGGAATTCCGTGCAGGACGCTTTCGATGTCGGTGATGGGCGCGGGCTTGAAATAGGAAGCGAGGTCAAATGTTTGTCTGAGTTTGCCGATAGCGGCTGAGGAAGCCAAGCCGGTGCTGGCGGAATACTGAAGAGGAGGGCCCCGTAGATTCGTGTAAACTTGGCAAGGATTATTTCCAGTTTGCGTCAACGTGATGTCGAGCCAAAATTCCGGCAGATCTGTCAGATCGTTTTCCCTTTCTGCAAGCGGTGCGCCGCCGGTGAACTGATGCATGATGATGTGCAAAGCCGGATCGGCGCTCGGATCGAATTCGATTGCAAGCAGCGGAGCACGCTGAAAGTAGTCTGTCGGTTTCAGTCGCTGATTTGCCGCATCATCAAACCAATCTGCCTCAATGCCGTCTAAACGAATCCAGCGCCATACACCATTCGCGTCCGCCTCCATCGCCTCCATCCTTGCGTAAACTTTCAGAGGAAGTTTGAGTGGCCGAGGGAGGGAGTCACCGAGAGTGGTATCCAGAAAGGCATTCCATTCATAGGCCATGTGCAACCTGACTATTTGTTTTTGACGGCGTCACGCCTGGCCATTGTATCCCTATCGCATGTTATGGGGAATTCGGAATGTACGACCGCCACGCATGTTCTGTTGCAAGAAGTCCTTGTGCGATCAAGAAAGAAAGCCTAGTGCAATATGAGATTTGTCGAGCAGGCCGAGAAGTTGTTTTTGGTCATCTTTAATTTACTTTGAAAGAAAATACGCATCGGCGGTCGCGCCATTCCGGCGTGACCACCTGATGATACGAATGCCTAAGCACTGGTGGGATCCAGCACGAAGAAACAGCCCCAGAGCCAACTCTTGGACCTGATGGAGTCGAAAACTTCGTATCAGCCGGCGTCTTCTGGCCACAGAACCTTATGCGCCTCTGCGCCTCGGCTAGCTCCTCACCAGAGCGGCAGCGGCACCAGCCTGGTCGACTCGCACGCCGCGCTCTTCTGAAGCCGCGCCTCTCACGTTGCATGCGCGGCTTGCGGCCGCGGTGCAGCCATCGTGGGATAGAGCGCTCTCATAAAAGTATGAGTTCCGCGATGTCCCGCAGCGAGCCCAGTACGAGGTCTTCGTAGGCAATTTGCGTCTTGCTGGATGTCTCCCAAACGAATCGATGCTCGGCCTGATAGGCATACCTGAAGTGCTTAGACATCGGCACGTCGATTCGTGCCGAGCGAGGTCGCAGCGGATCGATATACACGGCACTCCCATCGCGCCCTCGGGCGCCGGTAAATGCTGCTGCGCCGGCGGTGTGCAGGCGACGACGGAATTCCTCTCGATCACGAATGATGACGCACGCGGCTGCATCGAAGTCCACGAACAGCCGCGGCTCAATCGAAGAGGAGACACAATACAACCAGAAATCGTTAGGCCGACGAAAGGAAAAGTAGATTCGCTGGCCCTCAATGTTCTCGGGAACGTCACTGGGATTTGCCACCACCTTGCGAATCGTGTCCCGGGTCAGATACAAGGAAATATGAAGGGCACGCTCGTCGTCTCGCACCGCCCCGTTGTGATCAGCCTTGGAATATTCGCTCGCAGGCTGAACACGCAGGCGTCCCTCCTCGAACAGCATACTCATATGATCCGGCTTCCCGAACCTGAGGAAAACCTGTTGGCTTTCGAGCCCTCGTGCCGACAAAACCGAAGCCGCCTTCTGGGCGAGCGCTCCGGCTAAGTCGGGAAATTTTTCCTCGCGGTGCACATCACCGCTAAATCCAGCTGGATACGGTCCAAACGTCAACTTGAATTCTTCAAGGGCGTGGGTGATCAATTCCAGCCACTCGGCCCCGTGCGGACTCAGCGGTGCGAGGCCGATCTTCGCTTCTGGAGTCAGGACGACGAGATTTCGCACCAAGTCACGAAACCGTCGATTGAGCTCCAACTGTGTGAGTGCCTTCATGTATCGATCGGCCCGGTATGCGGCACGCCAAAATTCGTGCCGCGGCGTAGGATTCAGGTAACCCGCAAACTTCGCGCTCCAAATTGGTTGCATGTCGATCACTGCAGTTATTGGTAGACAGCCACTAAATAAGTGGTAGACTACCACTAACAGGGTAGAGTGTCGAGCCTCCCGCCTGTAAATGGACTGATAGGATGCCGGTAAAACGACGACTTTTCGATTTTGATCGACCGCTGACGACAGTGGACGTGGTGATCTTCACCATCTATGACAGTGCGCTGCAGGTATTGCTCGTCCAGCGTGATCGCTCGCCGGGCGAGCCTTTCGTCGGGAGGTGGGCCCTACCTGGTGGGTTTGTCGATACGGCGCGCGACCGGGACCTCGAGTCATGTGCCAGACGAAAGCTCGTGGAGAAGACGAGTGTGGAAGCGCCTTACCTCGAGCAGCTCGGCAGCTTCGGGAATGCTGTTAGAGATCCTCGCGGGTGGTCGGCCACCCATGTCTATTTTGCATTGATGAGATCAGACAGTGTTGCGCTGCGCCCTGGCGGAAACGCCGCGGACTTGAGCTGGTTTCCGATACGCGGAGATGGAGTGCGAGAGAGGCTCGCCTTCGATCATTCGGAACTACTGAGTGCAGCGATATTACGGCTGCGTTCCAAGGTAGAATACACCTCGTTGCCTGCATTCTTCGTTCCAGAAGAATTTACGCTCACACAACTGCAGAAAATGTACGAAGTCATCCTGAGCAGAGATCTCGAGAAAAAAGCGTTTCGAACGCGCGTGCTGGCCGCAGACATTCTACAGGTGCTCCCGCGCGTACATGGCGGAGCAAACAGACCGGCACAGCTATACAAGCTAAAACGAGTTCAACAGCCGCACATCTTTTCCCGGCCGTTCGGATCTGCAGACACGAGAACGGTCACTCGAGGAGGCGAGTAGTGCGGGCCATCCTCGTTGGCGCCGGCGCATCTTACGAATGCGGTATGCCGCTGGTCTGGGAGTTTACAGCGGAACTTCGCAGCAATGTGCTGCGGCGGCTGGACTCGCACCTGTTTGATTTCAGAAAGCAGCCCGCATTTCGCACCTATTTCCAGTCTCTCTTATCAGATTCCACGCTCCACTACGAGCAGATGGTTGGTAAACTCGAAACGATCTATCTGCAGGGAGGGGCGAACGCGCAGATCGCGTTTGACACAGCACGTCAACTCATCGACTGCGTTCAGATACTACTGCTGGAAGATCAGCAGAAGACCACTCCGCTCCTGGCGGCGAAAGTGCAGGACTATTCTGGCCTCAAACAGTTGTTGGCTGACCAACTTTGGGTAGATGTTTTCTCCCTCAATCACGACGTCAACATCGAAGAGATCTGTAGATTCCATGGCATACCCTGCCGAGACGGATTTTTCGATTTGGATGCGAAACGGTATGGACACATCGCTCCCTTCAAAACCCTGTCAAGAGAGCACCTGGATACAGGCGCGTTAAATTTCTACGGGCCCGAGGGTGGGGGCATCAACCTCGTTAAGCTTCACGGGTCCTTAGATATGTTTGCGGTCGAAGACAAAGAGCTCTATCTAAAGGTTGCCCCACCGATCGATGCTCCCCTGGGATCGCATGTGACGGAAATCTACCGCGTCGAGAATCATAGCAACGGAGTCTGCGCGAACCTCCAGACACGCGGTATCGGCGAGCTGTTTGTCAACGACGCCAGCGGCGAACTCCAGTTCCTGCGCCGTTCGCTCCTGTCGGGTGCGCACAAGTTTAAGGAAAGGTTTGAGCAGATCGCCCCAGTCGCATTCTTCAACGAATTCAAAAAGCGACTGGCGGCCGCCACCCAGTTGGACGTGATTGGTTATGGATTTGGGGACCGACACGTAAACGATGCACTCGTCGAGTGGATCGCGAATCCGACGGTATCGGTAAATGTATATGATCCGAAACGCAGCGAGTCACCGCCTGAGCTGCTCGGCTGGGCCGACAGAGTCAGGATTTTTAACTTTGGGCTCACTGGATATTGTGAAGGCCTCGGTCAATCAACGGACTCCCTGTTATCGCGCGCACGCAAACAGGCTCTTGAGCACGCACGGGAGCGGCTTCGTCAAAAACGAGCATCGTGTACCTGATTTATGACACACATACTTCTCACCGGAGCCGGGTTCACTCGCAACTGGGGTGGTTGGCTCGCGAAAGAATTAGAGGGGGATCTGCTCGCCCGCTTGGCTCCTCACGAGCAACTCCGTCGGCTCGTTCAGAACTCCGAAAATTACGAAGAGGCCCTCGGAAAGGCGCGCAATCCCGGTTACAGCGGCATCGCGGTGTCGCCTGCGCAGCTGAAGATCTTAGAGGACGCTATCGAAGAGTCGTTTTGGGCGATGAATTTGGCGCTGGGGCAACGTGGCTCGATCTACCTGTCAGGGGAATCCAGGCGATCTATCCTCGAATTTCTGCCTAAGTTCGATGCCATCTTTACGCTGAATCAGGATCTGTTGCTAGAGTTTCACTACAACGCCGGTCATAAGGCCATTCGCTGGCTCGGAAGCTATTATCCGGGAATCGAACCACCAGTTGCGACTCCATTGAATGCTGGCGAGGTTGTACGGATCGAGCGAAAAGTTGGAGAGATCAAGGACGTCGATCCTGGTCGGCAACCGATCTACAAGTTGCATGGCTCGGTTGAGTGGGTTGACGGCAGCGGCTCGCTCTTTGTGGTAGGCGGAGGGAAGGAGGCGTACATTCAGAGCAAGCCGCTTCTAAAGCAGTACTCTGAAATCTTGATGGAGTATCTGCGC
>Ga0105237_10001439_pt1 | contig 31412 bp, 25 predicted proteins | sample KBSC24metaG_FD_81520 | JGI IMG/M metagenome (GOLD analysis project Ga0105237, IMG submission 81520) | Corn rhizosphere microbial communities from Kellogg Biological Station, Michigan, USA - KBS C2-4 metaG | ecosystem: Host-associated > Plants > Roots > Rhizosphere > Soil | place: Michigan, USA... | reverse complement strand
TCATGTCTTTGACGATTCGAATGCACCGCATCGCGGTTGCAGCTGTAATGGTGACTGCGGTGGCTTTCGCTGCTCCCAAGACTCCAATTCCCGCCGCGACTACCGACGTTCCGCTGGCCAAGCAGTCCGGCAAAGAGACGGCCGTCTTCGCGGGAGGATGTTTCTGGGGCATTCAGTCGGTATTCCAGCGGGTGAAAGGCGTCGTCAAGACGACCGCGGGGTATTCCGGCGGCAATGCCAAGACGGCTACTTACGACCAGGTGACCACCGAGACCACGGGACATGCGGAATCGGTGGAGGTGGTTTACGATCCGTCACGCATCACGTACGGACAGCTTTTGCGGATCTTCTTTTCGGTAGCGCATGATCCGACGGAATACAACCGTCAGGGACCGGATGTTGGGCCGTCGTACCGGTCCGCCATCTTTTATGCGAACGAAGATCAGAAGCGGCTCGCGCAGGCCTACATCGCGCAGTTGGATCAGCAGAAGATCTTCCCGAAGAAGATCGTGACGGAAGTGACTACGCTGAAGGGCTTCTATCGCGCGGAGGATTATCACCAGGACTATGCCTACCACAATCCTGACAATCCTTACATTCAGGTCTGCGACAGGCCCAAGATCGCGGCCCTACAGCAGCAGTTTCCGGAACTGTTCGTGGAGTACAAGCCGAAGAAGTAACGCTTTTGTGGGACAGGCGCTTCCGCCGGTCCATCTCGATTCGAATCGAACGGGTATAATCCTCCCATGCAAGGAACACCCTGGAGCGCGTTTACGCTCGGCTCGTTGCTGATCATCTCAGCCTTGTCAACAGGCGGGCAGGAACCGCAGTCTCCGCAACCTGAAAAATCGAGGCCGCCTGTAAAGACAGAGCAACGCGGGCGCATTCTTGGAATCGGCGGCGTCTTCTTCAAATCCGCCAATCGCGACCGGACGCGCGAATGGTATTCGACGCATTTGGGACTCGCCGACAACGGGGGAGGCGCGAGGCTTCCCTGGCGAGAACACGACGATCCGCAAAAGGAACACGTTACCGCTTGGACTGTTTTTCCTACTTCCACTACCTATTTCGATCCCAGCCAGGCACCGTTCATGATCGACTACATCGTGGACGACCTGGATGCTTTGCTCGACCGCCTAAAAGAAGAGGGAGTAAAGATTGACGACAAGCGGATGAATGCTTCGTACGGTAAGTTTGCCTGGATTTATGACTCGGATGGGAACAAGATCGAGCTCTGGCAGCCGCCCGCCAAGCCCTAACAGTTGAGCCCTCATCGCGCGGTGGAGAGGGACAGATCCATCTGCGTGATTTCGCCGGCGCGGACGCTTGCGCGAGTGGCCCCCTGTAGCAACGCCGCATCGACAGACCTCGGCCCACTCGCCCGGGCGGACGGCGCTGATCCGGAAGCGGCCCGAGTAAGACCCACGGAGGTAACGTCCGCGGCGCGATCGAAAAATGCGGCTCCGGACACGGGTTGCTTGTGCGGCAGGACACGTCGCGGGGCCCGCTGGTCGCGGACTGCGATGCCGGCAGTAGGCGAGCGGCGGTGTCCGCCGGGTTGGAGCACGTAGGAAGCAGGATACGACCGTCCTCTTCTGCTTGAGCGGTGAAAATCGCCTGCTCGGAGTATAGGATTTGGCCGCCGTGCTGTTTGATCAAAAGCACACTGGGAGCGGACGGCGTCGGCGCGCCTTCAATGGTCTCCACGATCACCCGGCCGCTCACAGTGAGAGGCGTGGCCAGACGCAGCTTCACGTTCCTTGCTCTTCAATTCTGCGTGCAGGCGCCAATCACCATCCGCCACGGTCGTAAATTCGAAGTCGCCGTTAGACTTCGATTCCGTGTGGTACGCTGCACGCCGGCGCGGGCCGGTTTCCCAAAGCACAAGAGAGACGTTCGGCCCGCGGCGCGACCCGGTTGAGCATCACTCCGCGTACAGAGTGTGTGGGCACGGCGAGATGCTCGATTTCCAAACCTGCCAAGTCGCTTCCTGGTTCGAGCGCAAATGGGGCTGGCCTGTTCGCGACGGACACACCTGGGCAGAAGGTGGGGGTCCAACCGCGCGGTCTCCCGGTCGCGTCAGGATCGGGCGGTTTCAATCCGGGCGGCGGCTCCACTTGCAACGTGTAATGGGCCACCGGGCGTCACGGAATCGAAGCTGAATCGGCCACCGACCCGGGCGAGTCGGACCAGGCGACCCTCGACCTTCACGGAAGAGGCGCCGGTCCGCACCTGAAGCGGCGTATTGCGTCGGCTGGGAGATAAGTAGTGTTCCGCCTCATATCGAATCGAATAAGCTCCATCTGCGACGAGAAAGTCGCCGGTAGCACCAGTGGCCAGATTGAGTTCTGACCCCTGCACTTGGTTGCCGGACATGGTCATTATGCGGTTAGTCGGGTAGGTTTCGAATGCCCGTGACAAAAACGAAAGAGTCAAAGCTCCACTCCCTGGCGGTCGCGGTTCGGTAACACAGGGCGTTCGTTAGCGGCAGTAATCTACTGCCGTTTCGGCCAGGATTTCGGCGAGTCGGATAACGGATTCCACATCCACCCACTCGATGTCGGCGTGGGCGCCTTCTCCGGCGGCGCCGCAGACTACGGTTTCGATTCCGGCAGCCTGCAGGAGAGCCGCGTCCATCCAGGGGGTATCTCCGATGTGGGCGGGGGACTTTCCACGGACTTTGTGCGCGGCGCGATCGAGGGCTTTGACAATCGCGGTGTCGGGTGATACTTCGAAGGGGTCGCGGACGAAGTATGCTCGTACGGTGCCGTGAAAGTCTGGATCGCTCGCCGAGAGTTCATCGAGGATTGCCTGAATTTCCGCGACGGCCTGCCTTTCCGTTTCGCCTGGTATGGTACGGCGCTCGATCTGTAAGGTGGAGGACGCGGCGTAAGTGCTCAGGCCGCTGCCGCCGGTGAGCATCGCGGCGTGCAGGGAGGGGGGACCTACCAGAGGGTGCGGTTTCCGCGCACGCAGATCGCGTTCCAGGATCGCAAGCCGCGCCAGGAACTGACCCATTTTCATGTTTGCGTCGATTCCCAAATCGAATTTGCTGCCGTGTGCGGCACGTCCGGTCACAGCGACTTCCAGCCAGATGTAGCCTTTGTGCGCCAGGCAAACGTCGAGGGCGGTTGGCTCTGTGACGATCGCGCCATCCACCTTCACGCGCTGGATCAGGTCGCGTGTGCCCAGACTGCCGTACTCCTCATCAGCGACCGCGGCCACCACAAGATCGCCCCGGAGGCGGATTTCGCTTTCGGCGAGCGCTTTGGCCGCCGCCATCCCGGCCGCCAGGCTGCCTTTCATATCGAAAGAGCCGCGTCCGTAGAGGCGGCCGTCCCGGATTGCGCCTGAGAAAGGTTCAGCCATTCCGGGCACGTCCACGGTGTCGCAATGGGCGTTGAGCATGAGACTTTTCCCGCCACCGGATCCGCGCAGCCAACCTGCCACGGTACAACGTCCCGGTTCCGGCTCGAAGATCTCTGTCTGCAACCCTATGGAGTCTAACGACTTTGCGATGAACGCCGCGATCTCGCACTCTCCCGGTGCGCCGGGCGCCAGAGTCGGATTGATGGAGTTGATCTGAACGAGACGAGCGAGGGTCTCACGAGCGTAGGCCGTATCGATCTTCATGAATGCCTTAAACGATAGCAAACACAGACTCACCACGGAATAAGCCGATTATTTGTTATTGAGACCTTGAAATCTGTTTATCTGAATGCTACCATGCAATCGAGAAGGTTTTATCGATAAAAGTTTCTCGATATGGATCCGACGATTCCATCTCCGAAGACCCGTAGTATCCCGGAAGTAAGCTTTCGCCGGCTTCCCCGGTACTACCACCTTCTCCAGGAGATGCTCGCCGAGGGTACCGTCTTTGTTTCCTGCAGCGGTATTGGAAAAGCCCTCAATCTCGATCCCACTCAAGTCCGGAAAGACATCGAGGTCACCGGGATCGTCGGCAAGCCGAAAGTAGGGTACCCGACCGGACTTCTGGCGCGGCGGATTGAGGAGTTTCTGGGATGGAACAACACCAAGCAGGCCGTGCTGGTGGGTGCGGGAAGCCTGGGCAGCGCGTTGCTGGGGTACGATCGCTTCCGCAAATTCGGCGTGAATATCGTGGCGGCGTTCGATAAGGATCCGGAGAAGGTAGGGCAGACGATCCACGGCAAGGAAGTTTTCGCGCTCGATACACTGTCCGAGCGCATCCGGCAAATGCACGTGTACCTCGGCGTGATCGCGACCCCGGCGCCGGCCGCGCAGTTGGTGGCCGACCTGATGGTGGAAGGAGGCATTCGCGCGATCTGGAATTTCGCTCCGGTCCATTTGCGCGTGCCGCCTTCGGTAATCCTGCAGTCTGAAGATCTGTACAACTCGCTGGCGTCGCTCTCATTCAAGCTCGAGAAGCGAATGGCCGATGAGCGAAGAGACATGGAATTGACGATTTTGGAATAACACTATGCCCAAGAAAATTGATGTGACCGAGTTGATTCTCCGCGATGCGCATCAAAGTCTGATGGCTACGCGCATGGCCCTGGAAGACATGGTTCCCGCCTGTAGCGACCTGGATCAGGCAGGCTACTGGTCGGTGGAATGCTGGGGCGGCGCAACCTTCGACGCCTGCATCCGTTTTCTGAACGAGGACCCGTGGGAGCGCCTGCGCACCTTTCGCAAGCTGATGCCGAACACGCGTCTGCAAATGCTGCTGCGCGGTCAAAACCTGTTGGGATACCGGCACTACGAAGACACAGTGGTGGACCGCTTCGTCGAGAAGGCCGCCGAGAACGGGATGGATGTCTTCCGCGTGTTCGACGCGTTGAACGACATCCGCAATTTGCGACGGTCGATCGCCGCGGTGAGCCGTACCGGCAAGCACGCACAGGGAACTGTCTGCTACACCGTCAGTCCACTGCACACCACTACGTTGTTCGTCGAGATGGCGGAACGGCTGCTCGATCTCGGGTGCGATTCGATCTGCATCAAAGACATGGCGGCGCTCCTCAAGCCGCAGGCGGCCTACGACATCGTCAGGGGTATCAAGGAAGCGTGCGGCGAAGAGACTCGTGTTCACGTCCACGTGCATGCCACAACGGGCGTCACGATGGTCAGTCTGATGAAGGCCATCGAAGCGGGCGCGGACTGTGTGGATACGGCGATCAGTTCGCTTAGCTTAGGCCCCGGGCACAATCCGACGGAGAGCCTGGTCGAGATGCTGGAAGGTACGGGATTCAATACCGAATTGGATAAGCAACGCCTGCTGAATCTGAAGCATTACTTCAATAAGATCCGCCCGCGCTACCAGGAGTTTCTCTCGAACATCACTGGCGTGGAAACGGAGATTTTCGACAGCCAGATTCCGGGCGGCATGATCTCCAACATGGAAAGCCAGCTCAAGCAGCAAGGGGCGGGCAATAAGCTGAAGGAAGTCTTGGAAGAAGTTCCGAACGTCCGTCGCGATGCGGGATATCCGCCGCTGGTCACGCCTTCCAGCCAGATTGTAGGCTCTCAGGCGGTCTTCAACGTGATGATGGGACGCTACAAGGTGATGACCGGGGAGTTCGCCGACCTGATGCTGGGCTACTATGGCGAGACCATCGGCCGCCGCGATCGTCACCTGATCGAACAAGCCGCCAAGCAGTCGAAGAAGGAGCCGATCGATATTCGCCCCGCCGATCTCTTGAAACCGGAGTGGCAAGAACTGCGTGGGGCGGCGCTGGATTTGAAGGGCTGCAACGGCACCGATGAAGATGTGCTGACGCATGCCATGTTTCCGCAGGTGGCCACGAAGTTCTTCGCTACGAGGAGTCAGGGGCCCAAGAATTTAGGGAAGGATCCAAATGCCCAAGTAACGCTGGCGCCTGTTCCGGCAGCGCCCGCACAAGGGAATGGCAAGACAACGGTGCGCGTCCCCATCACATACGACGTGAAGCTGAACGGGCACACCCACAAAGTAACGGTGACGGCGGAGTGAAGGAGATAACTATGGGAACCGAAACAGTAGTTATGCCAAAGGCGCAGACTATGCAGGACAAAGTGGAGCAGCTCAAAGCGAAACGCGCCGAAGTGATGCTGGGTGGCGGCGCTGATAAGCTCGCAAAGCACCGCAAGTCGGGGAAACTCACCGCTCGTGAGCGCGTGGATGCTCTGGTGGATCCCGAGAGCTTCGATGAAGCGGGGTTGTTCGCCGAGCACCGAGCCACGATGTTCGGGATGGCAGGCAAATCCATGCCGGCGGACGGTGTGGTGACGGGCGCGGCTTCGGTGGGCGGACGGCTCATCCATCTCGCCAGCCAGGATTTCACAGTCGCCGGCGGGTCGGCGGGCGAAGTCCATTCGATCAAGGTTGCCGAGATCATGGAGCAGTCGCTGAAGACTGGCTCTCCATTCGTCTTCATCAACGATTCAGGGGGCGCGCGCGTGCAGGAAGGCATCGATTCGCTTTCCGGCTACGGCAAAGTGTTCTACGCGAACGTCATGCTCTCCGGGGCGGTGCCGCAGATCGCTTTGATTTGCGGGCCGTGTGCGGGTGGTGCGGCATACAGTCCAGCGCTGACCGACTTCATTATCCAGACGCGGCAGGCGCAGATGTTCATCACCGGCCCCAACGTGATTAAGGGTGTGACAGGGGAGAGCGTAACGGCTGAAGCGTTGGGCGGCGCGGAGGCCCACATGGTCAATTCCGGAGTGATTCACTTTATCGCCGAGAACGACCAGCATGCCATCGCACTGTGTCAGAAGCTACTCAGCTTTCTGCCTTCGAACAACCTGGAAGATCCACCCCATGCCGAGGGGGATCGCAATGTGGATGCGAATCCTTCCCTGGAAGAGATCGTGCCGACGGACGCGAAGAAATCGTACGACGTCCGGCAGGTGATTCACGCGATCGTCGATTTCAGTGATTTTCTGGAAGTGCAATCGGGCTACGCGACTAACATTGTGGTTGGTTTCGGACGGGTCACGGGACGCACGGTGGGGATCATCGCGAATCAGCCCGCGGCGCTGGCCGGCGTGCTGGATATCAACGCCTCCAGTAAAGCTGCGCGGTTCATCCGGTTTTGTAACGCGTTCAACATCCCGTTGGTGACACTGGTGGACGTGCCTGGTTTCCTTCCAGGCGTTCAACAGGAGCACAATGGAATCATCCGCCACGGAGCCAAGATGCTGTTCGCATACTCAGCCGCAACCGTTCCGAAGATCACTGTGATCCTACGCAAATGCTACGGCGGCGCTTACCTGGCGATGTGCGGCAAAGACTTGGGAGCCGATCGTGTCTATGCCTGGCCGACTGCTGAGGTAGCGGTAATGGGCGCAGAGGGTGCGGCAGAGATCGTTTTCCGCAAAGAAATTGAAGAAGCGGAGGACAAGCCGGCCAAGCGCAAAGAACTGATCGAGCGCTATCGCGAAGCTTTCTCCAATCCGTACGTAGCTGCCGGACGCCGGCTGGTGGACGCTGTGATTGAGCCGGCTCTAACGCGCCGTCACATCTCGCAGGCGCTCGAGTATCTGCATACAAAGCGGGAACTGCGCCCACCCAAGAAGCACGGGCTGATGCCGCTGTAAAGGGAGGACACTATGATCGCCGTAGAGTCAGAAGAGCTACTGGAAATTATCAAAGACCTCCGCTCGCAACTCAGCGCGCTGACTGCTCGTGTGGAGCGCTTCGAAAAGGTCAGTCCGGAAAAGGGCGCCGAAATCATTTCCGCGCCCGCGGCACCCGCTCCGCCGGCAGATTCCGAGCCGGTCGAGATTTCCGAAGAGGAACTGCTTGCCATTTCTGCGGCGATCGCCGCTTTTATGGGAGTGCGCGCGCACATCAAGCAGATCCGGCTGATCAGTTCGAATATGTGGGCCCAGGAAGGCCGCGCCACAATTCAGGCGTCGCATCGATTACACGCTTAGGAACCCTACCGTGAAGCTAAAGATTACGATCGATCAGAAAACATACGAGGTCGAAGTAGAAGCAGCCGAGCCGGAAGCGCCGGTGCAGCCGGCCCACTCGTTTGCGGTGGAGTCCGCGCCCGTGCGTGTGCCGGGCCGGACCGCGCCAGAGCCGGTGCCTGTCGCAAACGTCGATGAGGACAAGGTATGCCGCAGCCCGGTTTCGGGGATTGTGGTGAAGGCGACTGCTCAGGTGGGCCAGACTCTCCAGGTGGGAGACGTTCTGCTAATCCTGGAAGCGATGAAAATGGAGACTAGCGTGACCGCGCCCGTTGCAGGCAAAGTGGCGGCCATCAAAGTGGGCCCTGGCGACAGCGTACAGTCCGGCCAGGTGCTGGTGGAGTTTGAATAATGCATCAAGAATTGCAATCAGTACCCGGCTTTCTGTTTTTCGATCACGTGGCGATCTCGGTGAAACCCGGCGAGTTGGAGGCCCACGTTCAGACCTACCAGGCGATGGGCTTTCAAGAAGTGCATCGTGAGGATGTGCTGGGCGGCGATCAGGTGCGCGAAGTGTTGTTGCAGGTGGGCGATGGCCCGAACCTGGTGCAGTTACTCGAGCCGTTGACGCCCGAGTCGCCGGTCGCCAAGCAGCTAGAGAAGAACGGCGGACGGGGTGGGCTGGCGCACGTGGCGTTGCGGGTTGCGGATATCCAGCGCGCCTTCGACTATCTGCGTGAGAAAGGTTTTAAGATTATCGACAAGGCTCCGCGCAAAGGTTCGCGCGGCACCACAGTTTTCTTCGTGCATCCGAAGACCACCGAAACGGCGGCATTCGGATACCTCTTGGAGGTCGTTCAGGAGGGATCCCATGCCTGAAAAGGCGCTCGAAGATCTCAATCTGACGCGCGACTTTCCGCCCGTGCCGACCGCGGCATGGGAGGCGGTCATTCAGAAGGACCTGAAGGGCGCGGATTATGAGAAGCGCCTGGTGTGGCGCACCGAAGAACAGCTCGCGATACGGCCTTACTACCGGAGCGAGGCGCTGGCGGGGCTCGAGGCACAACTGCAGTTTCGGTTCGTAGGAGGCGATGGGGATTGGGAGATTGCCGAGAAGTTTGCGCCCAAGCCAGACGCGATTCGCGCCGACCTGCTGCACGAAGCGGGCGCGCACGCGGTGCAGGAGTTGGGTTATGCGCTGGCCGCGGGTGTAGAGCGCTTGGGGAAATTGACGGCGGACCGGCCGCTTGCGATAGCGGTTTGCGAAGTCGAATTCGCCTTTGCGGTAGGAGCTTCCTATTTCCTGGAGATCGCAAAACTGCGTGCTGCCCGGCTGCTGTGGGCGCGCGCGGTGTCGGCTTTCGAAGCGCAGGAACTCGATGCGAGTTTCCCGATGCGACTGACGGTTCGCACCTCGCGCCGCAATAAGAGCATCTATGACCGCTACACGAATATGCTGCGCTCCACAACCGAAGCGATGTCGGCGGCGATTGGCGGATGCGACGCGCTTACCGTAGAGCCGTTCGGGTTCGATCAACATCTGGCGGTGAACATTCAACGCATTCTGAAAGAGGAGTCGCATCTGAACGCGGTCGCAGATGCGGCCAGCGGGTCCTACTACATCGAGGCTATCACGGACGCCCTGGCGCGTGAGGCGTGGAAGTTGTTCCAGTGTGTCGAGTCGGAAGGCGGTTACTCGCGGGCGCTGAGTTCCGGGGCGATTGCTGTGTCGCTGGCGGCCTCGCGGGCCGCTCGCGAGAAGGCGGTATCGTCGCGTCGTCGCACGCTGGTGGGTGTCAATAATTACCCGAACGTGTCGGAGAAAACGCCCGAGGTGGCGGCGCTACCGCTGTTCGACAGTCCCTTGCCGCAGGTTAGATTGGCCGAGCCATTTGAGAAGTTACGTGAGCGGACTACACAATCGGGTCGCTATCCCAAAGTGCTGCTGCTGAAGTCGGGTGATGTGAAGATGCGGATCGCGCGCGCGAATTTTGCGATGAACTTCTTCGGCTGCGCGGGATTCGATATTGTGGAAGCGGAAACATACGTGGGTACGGATGCCGATCTGATCGTCTTGTGCAGTTCGGACGCGGAGTATCTGGCACTCTCTCAGGAGGTTTGCGCGACCGTGAAGATCCCGGTGATCGTGGCGGGGAATCCAAAGGACCAGATTGAGGCTCTGAAGGCCGCGGGCGTTCAAGGATTCGTTCATATGCAGAGCGACGCGATTCAGACGCTGACGGACCTTGTGGCGCAGGCGCTTTCGCCTGCGCGATCAGGCGGAAGCGCCTGTTCCACAAAAGAGGAGGCGAAATGAGGCCGGATTTCTCCAAGATCGAATATGAAGTGGGTGCGGGCCGGCCTTCGGCCAGCCAGCCCTCGACCGAGAATTGGATGACCTCCGAACGAATTCCGGTTAAGCCCCACTATACTGCCGAAGATCTCCAGGGCATGGAGCACCTGGAATATGCTGCCGGTCTACCACCTTTTCTGCGTGGGCCGTATTCCACGATGTACGCGATGCAGCCCTGGACCATCCGGCAGTACGCCGGTTTTTCCACGGCGGAAGAGTCGAATGCGTTCTATCGCCGCAACCTGGCGGCCGGACAAAAGGGACTCTCCGTTGCCTTCGACCTGGCCACGCACCGCGGCTACGATTCCGATAACGAACGCGTGGTCGGCGACGTCGGCAAGGCTGGCGTGGCGATCGATTCCGTCGAGGACATGAAGATTCTCTTCGATCAAATTCCACTGGGGCAGATGTCCGTCTCGATGACGATGAACGGCGCCGTACTGCCGATCATGGCCTTCTATATTGTGGCGGGCCAGGAACAGGGCGTCAGCACCAAAGATCTCAGCGGCACCATTCAGAACGACATTTTGAAAGAGTTCATGGTGCGCAACACTTACATCTATCCGCCGTTGCCTTCTATGCGGATCATCGGCGACATCTTCCGCTACTGCTCCGCCAATATGCCGAAATTCAACTGCATTTCGATCAGCGGTTACCACATGCAGGAAGCCGGCGCGACGGCCGACATCGAACTCGGGTACACGCTCGCTGACGGGCTGGAGTATATCCGTACCGGCATCGCCGCCGGCCTCGACATCGACGATTTCGCGCCTCGCCTGAGCTTCTTCTGGGGGATCGGCATGAATCACTTCATGGAGATCGCCAAGATGCGCGCGGCGCGTGTGCTATGGGCGCGGTTGATTCAGAAGTTCAATCCAAAGAATCCGAAGTCGATGGCGCTGCGAACGCATTGCCAGACCTCGGGCTGGAGTCTCACGGCGCAAGACGTTTTCAACAACGTGACGCGCACATGCGTGGAGGCCGCCGCTGCAGTATTGGGCCACACGCAATCGCTGCACACGAATGCGCTCGATGAGGCCATCGCGCTTCCCAGCGATTTCTCCGCGCGGATCGCACGCAACACGCAGATCTACCTGCAGGAAGAGACGGGCATCACGAAGGTCGTGGATCCCTGGGCAGGCAGTTACTACCTGGAGAGCCTGACTAACGAGCTGATGCATAAGGCGTGGGCGCACATCCAAGAGGTAGAGGCGCTGGGCGGGATGGCCAAAGCGATTGAGACTGGCCTGCCGAAGATGCGCATCGAGGAAGCTGCCGCCCGGCGTCAGGCACAGATCGATTCCGGCCGCGAGACGATCGTCGGTATCAACAAATATCGCCTCGACCACGAAGAGCCGCTCGATGTGTTGGAGGTCGATAATCAGAAAGTTCGCGAATCGCAGCTCGCGCGACTCGCGGACATTCGCCGGACCCGGAATCAGCAGACTGTGGACGAGACACTGGCCGCGCTGACGACCGCCGCTAAGACGGGCGCGGGTAACTTGCTCGACCTGGCGATTGAGGCGGCACGTGCTCGTGCGACTCTCGGCGAAATTTCGACCGCTCTGGAAAAGGTCTACGGCCGCTATCAGGCGGTCAATCGCACGATCTCGGGCGTGTACTCCTCGGAGAGTGAAGCAGATCCGGAGTTCCAGAAGGCCCGCAAGATGGCAGATGAGTTCGCGCTGCATGAAGGGCGGCGTCCTCGCATCCTGGTGGCCAAAATGGGCCAGGATGGCCACGACCGCGGTGCGAAGGTCATCGCCACGGCCTTCGCCGATCTGGGCTTCGACGTGGATGTCGGACCGCTTTTCCAAACTCCGGCGGAAGCGGCACGTATGGCCGTCGAGAACGACGTACACGTGCTGGGGATTTCGAGTCTCGCCGGTGGGCACAAGACGCTGGTACCGGAAGTGATCTCGCAACTGAAGCGAATGGGCCGCGACGATATTCTGGTCTTCGTTGGGGGAGTCATTCCACCGCGCGACTACGAGTACCTGGAGAAGGCTGGAGTGGCGGGGGTCTTCGGGCCTGGCAGCGTGATTCCGGCCTGCGCTCAGCAGATCATGCATGCGTTGGGAAGCGTGCGTGTCGGTTAGAGGAAGACTACCGCTCGATCGCTACATTGAAGGCGTCCTGGCGGGCGACCGCGTCACGTTGGCGCGCGCCATCACGCTGATTGAAAGCGAACTCCCGGCCGATGGCGAGCTAGCCGCCCGATTGCTCGACGCGGTGCTCCCGCATACCGGTAACTCCCGCCGCGTCGGAATTACCGGTGTGCCGGGGGCGGGGAAGAGCACCTTCATCGACACGCTCGGCATGCACCTGATTCGCGATCTGGGTGAATCGGTTGCCGTCCTGACGGTCGATCCGTCCAGCCCGATTTCGGGCGGCAGCATTTTGGGCGACAAGACGCGCATGGAGCGACTGGCCGTGGAAGATCGCGCGTTCATCCGCCCCTCTCCGGCGCGTGGACATCTGGGCGGAGTCGCCCGGCGTACGCGCGAAACGATTCTCCTGTGTGAGGCGGCGGGTTATCCCAACATCCTCGTCGAGACGGTGGGGGTTGGGCAATCGGAGACGGCCGTCCGCTCCATGGTGGATTTTTTCCTGTTGCTGATGCTGGCCGGTGCGGGTGATGAGTTGCAGGGCATGAAGCGCGGCATCATCGAGATGATCGATGGGATGGCCATTAACAAGGCCGATGGGGACAATCGGCATAAGGCGGAACGCGCGCGCGTGGAGTATGCCGGCGCGTTGCATTTGTTCCCCGCTCCCGCCGACGGATGGACACCGCGCACCATGACCTGCTCGGCGCTCCACAATGAGGGCATCACTGAGATCTGGCAGACGATTCTGGAACATCGCGAGTTGCTAGGCTCGAACGGACACCTCGCTCGCCGCCGCAGCCGGCAAGCGCTGGACTGGATGCGCGAGTTGGTCACGTTGGGGCTCGAGACGCGGTTCCGAGCGGACACGCGGGTCGCCGCGCGTCTGGCCGATGTCGAGCAGGCGGTGCGCGACGGACATTCAACGCCGTTTGCAGCCAGCCGCGAACTGTTAGGACTTTTTCAACCCAAGGAGAAGTAGATTTCATGTCATTACCGTTTCCGGTATTGACCGCCGAGGAAGCCGCCGAGCTTATCCATCACGGTCAGACTGTCGGATTCAGCGGATTCACTCCGGCCGGCGCCGCCAAAGCGATTCCTGTTGCGATCGCTGCCCGGGCCGAGGCCGAACACGGCGCCGGCCGCGATTTCAAGATCGGCGTGCTGACGGGCGCCTCGACCGGCAAGTCGCTCGATGGTGCGCTTGCGAAAGCCAACGCGATTAGTTTCCGCACTCCCTATCAATCCGATTCCAGCCTACGCGCACAAATCAATTCGGGCGCCACGCGTTTTGTGGATATGCACCTTTCGCTGCTACCGCAGGTCGTGCGGTATGGGTTTCTTGGCCCGGTAAACTGGGCGGTGGTGGAGGCCTGCGATGTGACCTCTGGCGGTGGAATCGTACTGAGCACATCGGTAGGCGCCGCACCCACATTTCTGAATTGCGCGGAGAAAGTGCTGATCGAACTGAACCAGCATCATCCGCCCACGCTGCTCGGGATGCACGACATTTACGAGCCGCACGACCCGCCGCATCGCCGCGAAATACCGATTTACCAGGTTTCTGACCGCATCGGCTCGCCAATCGCCACCGTGCCGCCTTCGAAGATTGCCGGCATTGTGTTGAGCAATCTGCCGGATGAGTGCGGCTCGTTTTGCGATCTCACGCCGGTCACCGAGCGGATCGGTCAAAATGTGGCAGAGTTCCTGGTCTGCGAATTGCGTAAGGGCAGAATTCCGGCCGGCTTCCTGCCGCTGCAGTCTGGCGTCGGTGACATCGCGAATTGCGTACTAGCCGCACTGGGCGCACATCGCGAGATTCCTCCTTTCGAAATGTATACGGAGGTCCTGCAAGACTCGGTGGTCAGCCTGCTGGAAAGTGAGCGGTGCACCTTCGCCTCGACCTGCGCGCTGACATTGAGTCCTGATGCAATGGCACATGTCACGGGGAATCTCGATTTCTTCCGTCCTCGCATTCTGATGCGCCCGCAGGAGATTTCCAATCACCCGGAAGTGGTGCGCCGCCTCGGTATCATCTCGATGAATACGGCGATCGAAGTGGATCTCTCGGGTAATGTAAATTCCACGCACGTGATGGGACGCCAGATGATGAACGGAATTGGCGGCTCGGGCGACTTCACGCGCAACGCATACCTTTCGATTTTCAGTTGCCCCTCAACGGCGAAGGGAGGGAAGATCTCGACGATTGTGCCGCTGGTCAGCCACATGGACCACAGCGAGCACTCCGTACAGATTGTGATCACGGAGCAAGGCGTCGCGGACCTACGCGGACTCGACCCGCACGATCGTGCCCGCGTGATCATCAACAACTGCGCGCATCCTGAGTTCCGCGATCAGTTGACCGGCTACCTCGATCTCGTCAAGCAGGGCCACACGCCGCAGTCGCTGTCACTGGCCTTTGCGATGCATCGCCAATTCGATCGTACCGGCGACATGCGCGGCATTCAATGGGGAGACTGGCGGTAGCGACCCTACGCACGATAAGACGGGGGCGGGGGATTGCGCTTCAGGAAGCCTCTCTGATGCCAGTAGGGATAGGTCAATGGCACCTGGCTGGCATCATCGAGTTTTGCGACCTGTTCGGACGTTAGCGTGAAACTGGCGGCTGACAGATTGTCACGCAACTGCTGCTCGTTGCGCGCTCCGATAATCACGGTTGAGACCGAAGGTTTGCGCAGCAGCCAGTTCAGTGCGACTTGGGGCACACTTTTCCCAGTCTCGGCCGCGACCATGTCGACCGCATCGACCACCTTGTACAAGTACTCGTCGGGAACCTGCGGGCCGAGGTCGGCAGTCTTATGCAGGCGGCTCACCTCGGGAATGGGTTGACCGCGACGGATTTTGCCAGTAAGACGTCCCCATCCCAACGGGCTCCAAACTAGCGCCCCCACGCCTTCCGAGATCGCTTGCGGCATCAGTTCCCATTCGTACTCGCGGCCCACCAAAGAGTAGTAAACCTGATGGCCGGCGTAGCGCGTCATACCATCGCGGAAGCTGGCCGCCAGCGACTTCTGCAGGTGCCAGCCTGAGAAATTCGATGCGGCGATGTAGCGGATCTTGCCTTGGCGCACCGCGTCATCGAGGGTGGAAAGCGTCTCCTCAACCGGCGTGAGCGCGTCGAAACCGTGCATGTGATAGATATCGATATAGTCGGTCTGCAGCCGCTTTAGGCTGCTTTCTATCTGGCGCGTGAGGTGATAGCGTGACGACCCGAGATTATTAGGACCTTCTCCGAAAGCAAAGGTGGCCTTGGTAGAGATCAGCACGGAGTCGCGCTTGACGTGTTTGAGGGATTCGCCCAGGATCTCTTCAGCGAGACCTTGCGAGTACACGTCGGCGGTATCAAAGAGGTTGACGCCGGCTTCCAGGCAGATATCGATGAGGCGCGTCGCTTCGGCAACGTCCGTTGCGCCCCATGCCTTAAAGAATTCTCCCCCGCCTCCGAAGGTGCCGGTGCCGAAGGTGAGAACCGGAACCTGCAGGCCACTGTTTCCTAACTGACGAAATTCCATAGATATTGGACATTGTAAACATTTGTTTGGATGCAGCGGATTGCCTATTGCACTTTGACCGGGAAGGCGAACTTGGGCCACACATCGACAGGAATCTGCTGGGTGACGCGTAAGGCGTTCTTCAATTCGGCTGAGATGTTGCCGTACTTGTTGAACCAGCCTTCGACCCGGGCCCGATCGCCGGTCGCCTCCATCAGAAGGAGCTCGCGGGCCAGTGTTTTGAGTGCTGCCGGGGCGCGCGAGTAGTCAATCGCATAGCGGCCGTTGCGCACGTTGATGGCGTGATTCTCCAGGAGGTAGCTGAATTCCATTGTTTCAGCGCGGCCGTGCGCTTCGCCGGCCCCGAAGCGCAGCGTGCGGAATAGACCTGCAATGTACGATGCGTAATATTCTTCACTACGCGCCTTCGGAAGTGCGCCGTGGCCCATCAGCCAGGCGAGGCCGAACATGCCGACCACGTCAGCCTTCGCCTCTTCCAGGCCGGCATAGGCAGGGCCAATGGCCGCGTTGATGTCCATCTGCTTTCCATTCACGCGGGCGAACACAGGCCCCAACTCGTGCGCGATCTCGTGCAGCAGTGTACCTGCCAGGTAGCCTTCGCCACTCGCCTTCGACGCTTGGGCGGGCTCCATCATCTTCTGCGCGACCGGCAGGATGACATAATTCACGCGGGCGTCCATGAAGTTCTTGAAGAAGATCTTCTTCGAGCCCTTTTCCTGGTGGATCTTCGGATCGTTAGGCAGATTGTCCGCGACAGCCTGGTAGCCGTGGAGCAGATCGCCCGCCCGAAACGGCGCGTCCATGACTTCCATCGGCGTGAGATGGCCGCGCTTGGAGGGCCGATCGGCGGCGTCCACTGGGAGCGCGTCCTGGATTTCAGGGACGTATTTCTGATAAACGGCGAGCTTCTTGCTCTCCTCCTCATTGCGCACCAGGATGGATGCGCCGTACGACGTTTTCACACCGAGCAAGTCGTCGAGATACGTCTCGTAGGGCGCGTAGATGATGTCGAATTTGGGGTCCTTCAAATCGAGCCAGGCGAGATCGCTGGCGTAGTAATTGTCGGTGAGCAGGGCGGCGGCGCGGAGATTCAGGAAGTTCGCGAAAGCCTTATCGTCGCTGAGTACGGCTGCGGCGCGCAGAGCTTCCGAAGCGGGTTTAAGCTGCGCGGCGTAGGCATCGTGATACTTGACCCCGACCAGCCGCTGGCCTTGCCATTTCACCACCGTGAACGGGTCGTAGACGACGGCGCGATCCTCCGGATGCTTCTTCAGATACTCATCGACCTTGGCGTGCGTGAGATCGTGCGGATAAAGCTCGTGGCCGGGAGGTACGGGGCCGCCAACAAATGGGCGATTCTCATCGAGTAAATCGGCGCGGCTGCCCATGATGCCGAGTAGCGAGCGGACTTTGGGGTCGCGCGTCGTGCGGTAGAGTTCGAGGGCAGAAAGATCGCTTTGCCGCCAGAAGATATTGTCGAGGAGCTGGCAGGCCTCCACCAGCTTCGCGACCATCTTGCGCTCGCGAATGGTGTGCCCCTGGAAGTGAAAGGGCATGTCCACCGGCTTCCACCGGGCCAGGCGCTCGGCAACATTTGTCTGTGCGGCCAGCAAGACGGCGCAGGCCGCGATCACCACGAGTCTTCGCATCATGGGTTTTCGTTCGATGATACAACTTGCACGAATATGCTATATTTGCAGCAATGGGCTGCTTTTGCAGCATATGCTTATGAGACTTGGCATTTTGGGTATGTTTCTGTGCGTCCTGACGTTTGGGCAGACCTTTGAGACTGCCTCGGTGAAACGTGCGGTCGCCGGCGATCGAGTGCGGACGAGTATGCGCGGCGGCCCTGGTTCGGCTGACCCAGGGCAGATCACGTTTACCAGCGTGACCTTGATGAACGTCTTGTTGCGCGCGTACGACGTGAAGAGCTTTCAGGCGGTTGGGCCGGACTGGCTGAACTCCGAACGCTATGATGTGCTGGCGAAAGTTCCGGAGGGTACATCGAAGGAGCAGTGCAATTTGATGCTGCAGCATCTTCTTGCCGAGCGATTTCACTTGTCGGCGCACCAGGAGAAGCGCCAATTGCAGGGCTATGAACTGGTGGTTGGCAAGAGTGGATCGAAGCTGAAGGCCTCATCGGAGATCGACGAGGTCAGTGGTGAAGAGGCTAGGCCCCCAAAGGTGGACGCCAACGGGTTTCCACAATTGGAGCATCCGGGAATCGCGATGATGGAGGGCATAAAAGGGAAATCGGTCGTTACCTTCTTAACGGCTCGTGCGCAGACGCTGGCGCCGCTAGTCGAGCGACTGAGCCGGGAATTTCGTTTGCCGATTTTGGACAAGACTGGCCTCCCTGGCAAGTACGATTTCAAGTTGGAATTCGCGCCAGAAGCCCCAGGTGCAATATCGACAAATCGCCCCGAGCTCGATGACTCAGCTCCCAATCTGATTACAGCTGTACAACAACAGCTCGGGCTGAAGCTGACTCCCAGCAAGGTTCCCACAGACGTAGTCGTCGTGGATCGGGCCGACCGTGTGCCGGTCGAAAATTAAACTGCGTCATTGCGGTAAGGCAAAGGCGTAGACACTGGCGCCGGCAGCAATCGCGACATACTGGCGGCCGTTTATCGAATAGGTCATGGGTGAGGCTTTGGGTGGCTGGCCAGTTTCGAAATGCCAGAGCGTCCGGCCGGTGCGGTCATCGACGGCCGCGAAGGCGCCGGTCGATTCGCTGTAGAAGACGAGGCCTCCGGCCGTCGAGAGAACTCCGCCATAATTCGGATCGGGAATCATCTGATCCACTTCCCACGCGAGCTTGCCGGTGCGCATTTCGATGGCGCGCAGATAGCGGCGCGGCGGATCGGCTCCGGTGACGGTGAAGATGTCGCCACCGCGATCGAAACCCGGTTCTTTCCCGGGCGCCCGTCCGCCCCCTCCGCCGAATTGTGTACTCCGATAAGTGCCGCAGTTCTCGATTGCTATGAAGTAATACAAGCCCGTGGCTGGCGTGTAGGCGGTGGACATCCAGTTGGTCGCGCCTCGGATATCGGGGCAGGTGGGTGTCCCTTCCGGGCTCGGTTGGTTTCCTGGCAGCAGAATGGGACGACCCTTAGCGTCAATGCCGGTGGCCCAGGTCAGCTTCTTCGCGAACGGCTTCGCCAGCAGCAACTCGCCGTTAGTTCGATCCAGGACGTAATAGAAGCCGTTGCGGTCCGCGTGGAGCAGCAGCTTGCGTGGACGCCCATTGAACTCCGCATCCACCAGCACTGGGGGCTCCTGGGAATCCCAATCGTGTAAATCGTGCGGCGTGAATTGATAATGCCAACGAAGCCTGCCGGTTGGCGCGTCAAGTGCCAGGATGCAGTCCGTAAAGAGGTTATCGCCCTGGCGTTCCGTGCCGTCGGTATCGGGATAGGGATTGCCAGTGGGCCAGTAGAGCAGATGGGTTTCCGGATCGTAGCTTCCGGTCAGCCATGTAGAGCCGCCACCTGTGTCGAGTGCGTTGCCCTTCCATGTCTCGGACGCGGGCTCGCCGTGGGCCGGAACGGTATAGAATCGCCAAGCCAGTTTGCCGGTGTTGGCGTGATACGCGGCAACGAAGCCGCGCATGCCTTCGTCCGCGCCTGTAACGCCGCCGACGACGAGGTCGCCTGCCACTAGCGGTGCGAGCGTGGCGCCGTAATGAGGGAGTGTCTCAGGCATGGTGACGTCCCATAGCAGCGCGCCCGTCAAGCGATCGAGGCAGACCATGTGGGCATCGTCTGTGGCGAAGAAGACGCGCGAGCCGAGTAACGCGACACCACGGTTTGCGCCTTTGGCTGCGTCGCCTGGAACGTCGCGTCGGGTCGTTCGAGCACGCGACCAGGTCCAGATATTGTCGCCGGAACGCGCGTCGAGGGCGTGCACCTGGTTGGGGCCACTGATGTACATGACGCCATCCATCACGAGCGGCGTTGCCTCGAGGCCGAAGTACGGCAGGGTGTAGGCGAATTGCATCGCGAGCTTTTGGACGTTGCCGCGATGGATTTGTGTAAGGGGAGAGTGACGGTTGCCGCTGACGGCGCCGTTGTAGGTAAGCCACTCACCTGTCTGAGGGTGGAGGATGCGGTCGATGTCTGCCGCAGCGACCGGCGGTACAGACGCCGTGATCGGCCCGCTGGGAACACTGTCCAAAGTAGCGAGGTAAGCGAGGACATCGCGCGACGACGATTTCAGGAAGTGTGGATTAGCGGGCCTGTCGCGGGAGATGATTTCGAATTCGCCTTCCCCGAGGAGAAGCAGCTTTCCGTCGAGCGATTCGAATTGCAACGAGTGGATGGTCTGACGGCGCACGTAACCGCGAACCGTGACGCCACCGCGCAGTCGAATGGTCACGGCAGTGTAGCCCGTGGCGAGCGGCGCTTTCGGATCTTCGAGTTTAGCGGTGAGTTGGGCGGCGGTGAATTGCTGCCCGGCTTCCGTAAGGTCGGGGCCAATCGACTTTCCTCGCCCGCGTGCGGTGTGGCAGTTCGCGCATTGTCCCGCGCCAAAAAAGGACTGCTCGCCTGAGGCCGGATTGCCCGCAGTCTTCAGGCCTTCGGACGCATTGGCATTCAGGGAGTGAATCCAGTTCGCCAGTGCGTCTAATTCCGGGACTGGCATCGGGAATGCGGGCATACCGGCCGCGGTGCCGTTGCGGATCGTGTCGCGGATATCGGCGCTGGAACGATTACGTAGACGGCGACTACGCGCCAGCGCTGGTCCGCGATCGGAACCGGCGGCGTCGTTACCGTGACACGGGGCGCAGCGTTGCTCGAAGAGCATGCGTGCATCCTGCGCCATGCTGAACCAGGCAACCGCAAGCATCGCGATACAGAATCGCATAGAAGGCTAGATCATTGTTTCAGGTACTTCCCACTTGCCGCTCGTCGCGGCGCGGAAGATCGCGTCGATCACTGCCATATTGCAGAACGAATCTTGCAGAGGGACCGGCGGAGGAGTACCTGTTCGCACAGCGCGAGCAAACACGTCGCCCTGGATCCTGTACTGGTCGCACGGGGCGAACTCCTCGACTTTGATGCTGCCACCCTTGATGTCACTGCCGTCGTCAATCAGGATGCACGACGTTTCGTTGGGAACCGCATTGAATGGAATAGGGAGTTCGATACGTCCCGCGGTCCCGAAGAACTGCATGCGCTGGTTCGGCACGGCTTGCGTGCTGTATCCGAAGACGCACTGGCCGGATGGGTAGTCGAGGATCGCGGAGCCAAGGATATCGACGCCGAAGTCCGGATCGTCCACCAGTGTCCCGCAGACGCGGCGAGGTTCCTCGCCGAAGACCATGCGCGACGTCTTGATGGGGTAGCAGCCGATATCCATCAGGCCGCCGCCCCCCATGTTCGCCATGTTGCGGATGTTTTCGGGCGAGCGATTGAAGTACCCGAACGAGCCCATCGCGTAGCGGAGCTGCCCGATGCGGCCGCCGCGGACCAGCTCAATGGTACGCAGCCACTGCGGATGCGTGCGCACCATGAAGGCCTCGCCGATCGTAACGCCAGTGCGGTCGCGAGCGGCGATCAATTCGAGGACCTCGGCGGTGTTCATCGCGATGGGCTTCTCGCAGAGTACGTGCTTCCCGGCCTCGGCGGCCTTAATGGAAATGGGCACGTGCAAGTGATTCGGTAGCGGATTGTAGACCGCGTCGATCTCGGGGTCGGCGAACATCTCTTCGTACGACCCGTAAGCTTTGGGAATGTTGAGCTGCTTCGCCGCCTCTTGCGCTTTGGCGAGATCGCGTGACGCGATGCCGACGACCTCGCACGTCTCGCTGCGCTGCATCGCAGGAATGACTTTGACCGTGGCGATGCGCGCCACGCCGATGATGCCCCAACGTAGTTTCGTCATATTCAGTTGGCGAGTGCCTGATAGACCGATGCCATGAATTTGGGCTGGATGTCGGTAGCGTTCGGCATCAGTTGGATCATGAGGACTACCACGGAGCGGCTCTGGCGATCGACTTGGTACTGAGTGCCGTAAGCCCCGCCCCAGCCGAACGCTCCGACGCCAGCCAAGCCACTCGCGCCGTAGCGATCGACGGTCTCAAAGCCGAATCCGAAGCCTAGCCCAGTGGTGGAATGAAGCGTGCCTGACTGATTCGTGGTCATCAGATCGACGGTGCGCGGCGAGAGAATCCGGACGCCGCCCAGCGATCCGCCCTTACGAATCATTTCGAGGAAGCGGGCGTAGTCGTGGGCAGTGGAGGTGAGGCCGGCGCCGCCCGCGAAGCTTTTACGGGGACCCTCGACGTAGTGGCCCTGGCCTTTGGAACCTTCGGCCGAACGTACGAACTTGCCATCGGGGCCGCTGGCGTAGACGGCCGCGAGACGATCTTTCTCGGCGGGAGGAATGTAGAAGCGCGTGTCCTTCAGGCCGAGCGGTCCGGTGATGCGGGTGCGGATGAATTCATCGAGCGGCATGCCGGATGCCTTTTCCACGACGCACCCCAGGATGTCGGTGTTGTAGCCGTAGACGTACGCTTCACCGGGTTGGCTGACGAAGGGCAGTGTGCCGAGGCGTTCCATGGTGTCGCAGATCGGCTCGTCTTTGTCGGCAGTGTACCAGCCGTTGCCGGCGGCGGGGCCCAGGCCCTTCGCTTCGTAGAGCGCGGCGACGTGACTGTCGGTGCCATAAGAGATGCCGGCGGTGTGCGTGAGCAAATCCGCAATGGTGATCTGGCGCTTGGCAGGCACGGTCTCACCGGACTTCAGCGCGACTGTGGTCTTGGCGAAGGTCGGGATGAAGTGGGCGACGGGTTCGGTGATGCCGATCTTGCCTTCTTCCATCAGCGCGAGGACCGCCGTGCTGGTAAAGGCCTTGGTCTGCGACGCGATGCGGAAGATTGTGTTCGTGGTCATCTTCCGATTGGCTTCTTTATCGGCCCAGCCGAAAGCCTTGTCGTAAACGGGCCGGCCGTCTTGCAGGATGTAGCCGACAGCGCCTGCGATCTTGCCTTCGTCTACGTAGCGCTGCAAGAGCTGATCGATGCGCGCCATGCGTTCGGGCGCGTAGGTCAGGACCGCGGTGGCGGCCGGGGGATGGGCAGCAGTTTGTGCGAAGGATAGGGTGGCGAATAGAAGTAATATGGATCGCTTGATCATCATGAATTTACCTCGTGCTCGCCGATGTTATCACGGCGCAGCGAGCCGCTTAGATGAGGGCAGACCGGACGACTCGCGGACTTTCAGGCTGGCGGGAAGGCGGACGGTGATTGCTTCGCTGCCAGTGGAACCCTCTTCGATGCGCTGCAGCAGGATCTCGGCCGCGCGATAGCCGATGTCATAAGCAGGCTGCACGACGGAAGTGATGGCAGGCAGAAAAAGATCGTCCACCGTCAGTTCGTCGAAGGTGGCGAAGGCGATGTCGTCGGGAGTTTTCAAATTGCAGGCGTGCAGCGCGCGGAGAACGCCGAGCCCCGTCGGACCATTCGTGGAGAAGATCGCATCGGGACGCTGAAGGCCGTTACTGAAACGCTCGCGGCAGATGGCTTCAACGCTCTCGGGGCGCAGATTGCTGTGCCAGATGAGGTCGGGATCGACCGGGATGCCGGCCTTGTCGAGAGCCTGCTCGTAGCCCAATAGCCGCTGGCGTTCGTTCTTCAACGATAGCGGACCGGTGACGGTGGCGATGCGGCGATGGCCCATCGCGATGAGGTGCTCAACGCCCATTTCGGCGGCGGAGACGTCTTCGACCGTCACGGAATCGACCTGGAAGCGATCGGGGATTCGGTCGAGACAGACCAGGCCGATACCCGCTCCGACGATGCCGGAGATCTGCGTCATCGGAGTCGGCGCAGCTGCCATCACCAGCAGAATACCTTCCACTCGCTGCGAACGGAGAAGCGAGAGCAGATCTTTCTGGCGCGTCGCACTGTCGTCACTATTGACCGCGATCAGCGAGTAGTTGCGGGTGCGTGCGGCCGATTCGGCGCCTCGAATGACTTTGGGAAAGTAGGGAATCGTCATGTCGGGGACGATGATCCCCAGGGTGCGAGTGCGGCTGGTTTTTAAGCTGCGAGCAACGTGATTCGGATGGTAGTCGAGCTCGCGAATGGCGGCCTGGACTTTAAGTCGCAGCGGCTCGGATACGGGAACGGAGCCGGTGATGACATGGGACACGGTGCCCACTGCCACCCCTGCGAGGTCCGCGACTTGTTTAATGGTGGGCATTGCCCCGTTCTAATATTCCTTCAAACGAATATTGCGAACTTCCATCTTCATCGGGCCAGTAGTCTTGTGGAGCTGGATGCCAAGCAGGCCGTCCATCTTGCGCCCGGCTTTATCGTCGTCGATAAGTTGGCTCATGACGTGGCCATTCATCATCTGGACGATGGTGTTGCCGCGGGCGATGATATCCATCTCGTTCCAGTCTTCCACCTTGATATAGCTCTTGAGCGTAGCATCGTCGCCAAGTGAGCTGACGATGGCGGGCTTGCCGCCTTCGCCGACCCAATTGAACTGGCCGCGCATGGCGAGGAAGGCGCGAGCGCGTTCTTCGTAGATCTGGCCAGTGTAGCGCTGTTGCGCGTCGATGTCGGCCTGATAGCCTTTCAACACCCACTTCGCCACATCGGGCAGCTCGACGCTGCGGTATTGAATGCCGCTATTGCCGGTGTTTGCGCCGGTCAGCCGGTATTCCAGCTTGAGTTCGAAATCGGCCGGTTTGCCGCCACGCCAGATGCAGAAGATGTTCTGCGGAGGCTGGTTTGCAGCGGTGGTCTCGCCGACCATGGCGCCGTTCTCGATGCGCCAGAAGGCCGGATCACAATCCCAACCGTCCAGCGTCTTGCCATTAAATATTGATTTGAAGCCGGCCTCTTTGATGGGTTCGATGCCGGGTCCGCCGCCGCCCTTTCGAGGCGCCTGTTGTTGTGCTGCGAGCGTCATGGCTGCAATTGCAAGACAAAGAATTCGGTGGCGCATGGTACGGTCTCCTATTTACTGCTTAACGGTGATCCATTTTCGACTGGATGCCGATTCGAGTACGGCATCGGTAACGTGGTCGGTGGCGAGGCCATCACGGAACGAGGGCGACGAAGCTTTGCCCGAGCCAACGCCTTCCAGGAAGTCGGCGACCTGATGAATGAACGTATGTTCGTAGCCGATTTGCAGGCCCGGCACCCACCAGTGGCTCATATAAGGGTGATCGCGATCGGTGATGTGAAGGCTGCGCCAACCGCGAACCTGGCCTTCGTCGCGATGGTCGAAGTACTGCAAGCGGTGCAGGTCGTGCAGGTCCCAGAAGATGGAGGCATTCTCGCCATTGATCTCAAAGGTGTAGAGAGCCTTATGACCGCGCGCGTAACGGGTCGCCTCGAAAGTGGCAAGTGAACCATTGTTGAAACGCGCGAGGAAGAGGCTGGCATCGTCGATGCCGACGGGTTCCACTTGCCCGGTGAGGGTGTGCTTGCGGCTCTTGATGAACGTCTCGGTTACGGCGGAGACTTCCTGAATCCCGCCATTCAGCCACATGGCGGTATCGATGGTGTGCGCCAGCAGGTCACCAGTAACGCCGCTGCCTGCGACGTTCACGTCCAGCCTCCAGAGGCCTTCGCCGCCCTGCGGAAGGTCGGTCGAGATCGTCCAGTCTTGCAGGAATTTCGCCCGGTAATGGAAAATGCGTCCGAGACGGCCTTCATCGATGAGGTGCTTCGCGAGCGTAACGGCAGGGACCCGGCGGTAGTTGTACCAGACCATGTTCGGCACGCCGGCGGCTTCCACCGCTTTAACCATGGCTTCGGATTCCGTGGCATTGCGGCCGAGCGGCTTCTCGCACATCACCATTTTTCCGGCCTGCGCGGCGGCGATCGCGATCTCGGCGTGCGTATCGTTGGGGCTGGCGATGTCGATAAGATCGATCTCGGGATTTTCGATGAGACGGCGCCAATCGGTCTCCGCCTTGTTGAAACCCCATTGCGCGGCGAAAGCGTTGGCACGATCTGCGTTACGAGCGCAGACCGTATTCAGGATGGGCCGGTAGGGCAGGTCGAAGAAATTGCTGACGCTGCGGAAGGCGTTAGCGTGGGTACGGCCCATAAAGCCATAGCCGACGAGCCCGATGTTGAGATTCTTCATATCAGTTCCACCCGTGCGCGTCGCGTACCGCGATCATGGTGCGGAGTACGTCGTTCCAGGTCTGCTGATTGAGCATTACGGAATTCGGGAACATGCAACCGTCCCAGCAGATGTGAGCGAACGCGCGAGTGGGCTGTCCGCTGTCATCGCGCATCCAGGCGCCGGCATCGCGAACGATATCGAGCTTGCCGTTGGGATCGAGCGGCTGGCAATGGCGTCCGGTCTTGTCGTGCGAGCCGGAGCCTTTCACGGTGCCGTCGTTTTGCGCGACGTGGAAGTCCATCGTCCAGGGGCGTAGGGCAGCGGCCATCTTGCGGTAAGCTTCGCCGAGTCTCTCGGAGTCCGCGAGATCTCCCTCGGAAATCAATGCATCTTCGGGAGCGTTGTAGCCCAGCGTGAAGAGCATGGTGTGCGCCATGTCGGCCTGGAAGCCGAGCGTCTTCGGACGATTCACCATCTCGAGAAGTTCCACGTTGCGCCGCCAGCTATGCATGCCGGCCCAACAGATTTCTCCTTCGGCAGCGAGGTGCTCGCCGAAGTCGTCCGCAATGTCGCAAGCCTGTCGAAAGGTATCCGCGATCTTCTTCGTGCCGCCCGCCGGATCTTTCACCCATTCCGCGGGGCTGGCCGCTGAGTCGATACGAATGATGCCCGAGCGGCGAATCTGCAGATCGCGGAGCTTGCTTCCGATACGGCAGGACTTTTTCACCTGGGTCAGGAAGGCGGCGCGTTCGGTGTCGCTGCCCATCGCGGAGCCTCCGCCGGTCGGCGGCCACACGGGCGCGACGAGCGACCCTGCGCGCAATCCTTTGGACGCCAGATTGTCGGCGAGTTTCTTCAGATCGTCATCCGAGGAATCGATGTCCGTATGCGGCAGGGACAGGAAGAGATCGACGCCATCGAAGCGCACGCCGTTTACTTCTGCGGCTGCCGTGAGGTTCAGCATGGTCTCGAGATCGATGGGCGGTTCGGAGTCGGGACCTTTGCCGACTAATCCGGGCCACATGGCGTTGTGCAACGCCGGGTACACATGGGCGGTCATGAAATATTCCTCGTGGTGCTACTTGAATGAAAGACGATCCTTCTTGGCCTCGATCTTTGCCGCGTCGATGCCGGGCACTTTCTTTAGCTCAGCGAGCGATTTGAACTTTCCATGCTTCTCGCGATAGTCGACGATGGCGCGGGCCTCGGAACGCTTCAGCGAAAGACCGCTTTCCAGGTCGATGGCTTCAGCTTCGTTGACGTTGATGGCCGCGGCAGCCTCTCCTGCGTAGTGCTTGGAAAGATAATCGACCACCAACTGGAATTCTTTGTCGGTGCCCTTTGCTCCCATGCCCACCATCTTGTCCGTGGTGGCTTGCCAACTGGCGCGATCCTGGCGAAGGGAAATCGACCGCTCGAGTTCGTGACACTGCGAGCAGATACGCTCGGTCTCCGCTTTGCCGGGTCCATCGGGGAGCTGTGCAAAGGCGGTGCCGCCGCAGATTAGCAGGCACGCCAGTGAAAATCTAATGTTCAATGTAGAAGCCAAACGCATACATGGTTCCATCGTAGGTTTCAACGTACACCTGGGAGCCGCTGCCGGACAACCCGCCATGAGTGAAAGATGTCATGGTCTTGCCGCTATTCCAGAGCTCTTTACCGGTGCTGCCGTCGAGCGCAAAGAGAACTGCGGGAGAAGACTTCTTAGCGCGATCCGCTGCACTCAGGTTCGCTTCGGCGCCGCGATACTCGCCAGTGGAAAGAGCGAACACTACGCCGTTGATGATGATCGGGGTAGCTGGCGATGTCATCGCCCTCGATTTCCAGCCTGGCTGCAGCATCGGTTTACCGTTCTGGAATGCCAGCTTCCAACCAGAAATGACACCGTCGCTCGAGGGAGCCAGAACGAAGCGATTGCCCTCTCCGTCCTGCCAGCTCGAGAGCGCCGTGGGACCGAGATCGCCCGATCCAGCGGCGGAAGTAAACATGGCGGTCTTGTGATCCGTGCCGCCCAGAGACGTCGCGTCTAACAGATGGACGCTGCCATCTTTGCCTGCCGCCGCCACAAGCACTTTCTCGCTGTTCTCGAAAAGCATGGGCGATGTGGCGAAGGGCTTGCCTGAGGAATACCAGTCTTTTTTTGCCAGGGTCTTGCCATCGAGCTTGACCAGGTCGCCGTTCGTCGTGGCAACGTAGACGTTGCCCTCCGGATCGAAGGCGGTACCGAGCGTGCCGGCAATCGCGCCGCTCTCGGGCTTCCAGGTGGAGACCTTCTTGGCAGTGATATCGAGCGCGTAGAGAGCCGCGCCACCGCCACAACCCTCCGTCGTTACGGCGTATGCGATGTTATCCGCAACGATCAGCCCGTGCGGGTTGCTGCCCGCCGGAACGAAGTCCATGGTCGGCTCCGAATCTTCGCCGTTCGACACGAATACGGAATGGAGCTTACCATCAGACGTGATGGAGTAGACCGAGTTCGGACCGATACGTCCGCCTCCACCACCGCCACCTCCGCGATTCGCGCCACGTCCGGGGGCAGCGCCCGGCGGGGGCATGCGGGGTGGTGCAGCAGCAGCGGCCAAAGTGATGGCGCCCTGATCGGGTTCTCCGACGCCGCTACGCGCTCCGCCGCGATTCCCTCCAGTGCCACGCCCGCCCGCCACCATGGCCGGAATTGCCAGTGACGTGGGACGCGCAATTTCAGAAGTCATGCCGCCGGGACAAGCAGGCGTACCGGCTGCGACCGTTCCGGTGGAAAAGTGCTTTTCCCATTCGAGGCGTCCGAGGTCGGTATCGACGGCGAAGATGCTGTTGGAACTTCCGCCCATATGCGCCAGCGTGCGGAATCCACGATAGCCGATGTAGCCTTCGAGGGTCATCGCCGGGCTAATCGAGTTGAGCTGAACCGGCTGATTGTTGAGCTTGATCTTCCAGATAAACTGGAAGCCGGGCTTCTGCAAAGCCTCTTGCGAGATTTTCGGATCGGTGCGCACCCAGAAGGAGCGTTGGGCGTCGGCGCCGTTGGCGGTCCAGCCTCCGCCGCGGCCGAACTGGGCGACAGCAACGCCCATCCAGACGAATGCGCCGCCGAGGGACAGGGTGACGAGAGCGGTGAGTCTTCGCATACGAGAGATCCTTTCTATTTGCCGAGCGCCTGCGCAATGGCCTTTTCCGCGAGCGGTGCCATTATGCTGTACCCAGCGTCGTTCAACAGGAGCCCGTCACTGGTCAGCTCCTTCTTCAGATTTCGGCCGTCGGCCAGCGCCGAATAGTAATCGAGATATACTGAGCCCGAACTGGCAGCGTAGTCCTTAATCCAACCGTTGAGGCCGATGATCTTGCCCTGCGGCCGGCGCTTTGTCTGGTTCATGACGCAATCGCAGACGGGAGTAACCGAAGCGAGCACGACCTTGATGCCGTTGAATTTCGCGAGCTCCACCATCGACATGAAATTTTCAGACATCACACCTTCGGTAGCGACGAGCAGATCGTTGGTGCCGGCTGAGATGACGACCACCTTCGGTTTAAGACCAATCACGTCCTGGCGGAAACGAACCAGCATTTGAGCTGATGTCTGGCCCGCGATCCCGCGATTCAGGAACGGTTTGCCGGGGAAGAAAGCAGCATTGCCTTTACCCCACAGTTCGGTGATGTCGTCGCCCAGGAAAACGACGCGATCCTCATTGGCGGCTGGTTTTTTGACTTCCGAGTTGTCGCTGCCGTAATGGATCAGGCCGCCCCAATCGTTGAGCAGTTTGTGGTCGGCGGCCAAGCGCCGCTCAAGCACCTGGACGCGCGCATCGGCATCCGGCGACTGCGCTAACGCAGGCACCAGCGTGGCCGCGAGCAGAAATTTGCAAGAGAAACGCCGCACTGCGAGCACCTGCCTATTTCTTGATGCCGAAGCAGTACAGCATGCCATCGAACGTGCCAATGTAGACGCGGCCGTTCGCCACCGAGAGCCCGCTCCAGTGATTCCAGGAAGCGATCTGATCGCCACTGGACCAGAGTTCCTTGCCGGTCTGCGCATCGAGCGCATACAGCACGGCTTTGGTAGAACCCGGAATCCGCCGTTCGGCGACGTCCGCGAGACCCACATCGGGATACGCCTGGTCGGTGTCCTCGCCGTTCCCGTAGGCGAAGATCACTCCGTTGGCGATGACGGGAGGTTCGGCGCGATTCATATCGCGGGAAATCCAGGCGGGAGTCAACTGCAGCTTGCCGCCTTTCTCTTCCACTTTGAAGGCGACGATCGCGCCATCTTTCACCGTACCGTTTTCGATCGGTGCTTTGAATTGCGAGTGTTTGGCGCCCCAGATGGGCGTGAGCACCCAGCGTGTACCCTTGGAATCTTCCCAGCTGGCCATGGAGCCCCAGATGCCGGCGGACGCGAAGTTCACGTCTTCATTGCAGAGCAGCGGCGAGCGGTAGAGCGGCGTGCGATGGTCGTCTCCGCCGATGGATTGTGTATCCATCAGGTAGACGCGGCATTCCTTGCCGGCATCCACCATCAGTTCCTTGCCCTTGTAGTTGAAGATCGCGGGCGTGACCTGCATGTCGAGATCGCGCTTCACGAGCCACTCGGCGTTCGACGGGCCGTAGTAATCGGTGAGCTTGAGGGCTTTGGTCTTGGGATCCTGCTTCAGACCGATCAGGCCGTTGCCGTAGATGCCGTTCTCGGGATCCCACTTGCCGTCGCCAGTGCCAGTGTACATGGTGCCGTCGGCGCTAATCGCGGGCCCCGTACGTCCCCACATTCCGCCGCCGGCAGGTCCCCAACTGCCTACCTGCTTGCTGGCGAGGTCGTAGGCGTAGGCCACATTCGGATTGCCGCCGCAGCCTTGCGCAGTGTGTGTATAGATCACGCCCTTCCACAGGTTAAGCGCATAGGGCTTGCCGTTCGGGGGCATGAACTTCGCGGGAGTTGCGATGTCTTCGCCGTCCGCAACATTCATCTGGTGCAGCATGCCGTCCCAAGAGACCGCATACATCGTGTATTTGCCAGGCGTATCGGTAGGGCTGATGACGGGAGTTGCCGTGATGCCACCGGGGCAAAGAATGCCGGCACCTCGACCGCCGTTCGCGGGAGGCGTCCAGCTGGACTCGAAATGCTTGTGCCAGATAACCTCACCCTTTTCGACATCGATGGCGTAGATGTTATCGGAGACGCCGGCCTCGATGGCGATTTGCTTAGGGCCACTGGAGGTATTGACGGTATTCACGATCAGTGGAGGAAACAGATTGTGCATCTGCCGGGGCTGATTGTCGAGTTTGAGTTTCCAGAGGAGCTTGGTGTTTTTAACCGAGTCGACGGAAAAAATTTTTTCGTCTTTTTGCCAGGCGGTTCGTTGGGGATTACCACCGTCGGTCAACCAGTCTGCGCCCCAAAGCATCACGCAACCGAGCGTGAGAGCAACCATGGCGAGTCGTCGTCGCATGCAAACCT
>Ga0105237_10001438_pt1 | contig 31435 bp, 25 predicted proteins | sample KBSC24metaG_FD_81520 | JGI IMG/M metagenome (GOLD analysis project Ga0105237, IMG submission 81520) | Corn rhizosphere microbial communities from Kellogg Biological Station, Michigan, USA - KBS C2-4 metaG | ecosystem: Host-associated > Plants > Roots > Rhizosphere > Soil | place: Michigan, USA... | reverse complement strand
GCTGCGCCGCTTTCGATCGAGATGACCGCCGTGAGTTCGGACGAGCTTTTGAACGTCGTCGAGCTGACCGTGATGCCGGCGCCGAAGGAGGAGGCGAGCGAGGCGCCGCTGACGAAGCCGCTGCCTTTGATCGTGACTTCTTGGCCGCTCGCGCCCTGGGCACGCGAGTTGGGGCTCGTCGAGGCGACGGTGGGAGCGGCATTGACTGTGAAGCTGGCCGTGCCCGTGCCGGTGCCGGCGTCTGGGTTGGTCACCGTCACATCGCGCGGCCCCGTGGCCGCGTTGGACGCGATCGTGATGTTCGCCGTCAGCTGGGATGCGCTGACGAACGTCGTCGAGTTGACCGTGATGCCGGTCCCCGAGAACGACGCGGTCGCACCGCTGGCGAAGTTCGTGCCGCTGATCGTGATGTTCTGGCTGGCGGCGCCCTGACCGCGTGAGCTGGGGCTGGTCGAGGTGACCGTGGGGGCGGCGGAGCCGACTTCGACCGTCTGGGCTTTGCTCGTCGCCGTCCATGAGCGCCAGACGGCGGTCACCGTGTAGCTGTGACTACCGGGCGATACACCGGTGTCCGTGCAGCTGGTCGCCGAGGACGGAGCCAGTGAGCTTGGACAGCCCCCGCTCGGAGCGCCGCCATCGCGGCTGACGAAATAGGTTACTGCGCCGGAGCCGGGCGGCGTGACGCCGCTCCACGCGAGTGCCGCTGTACCCGCTCCCGGGGTGGCGCTCGAGATCGACGGCGCTGAGAGCGTGCCGACGCTGCCGCTGGCGGTGCCGCTGCCCTGCCCGCTCCAGAAGGCGAACGCGCCGACGCTCAGGCCGAGCACGGCCAGCGCGGTCAGGACGATCGCGCGGCGGCGGCGGACGGGGCTGTTGCACCGGCGCCTCATGAGTGTGCGTTGCCGCTGTAGTTGAACGTGAAAGAGGCGCCCTTGCACGCGTCCTGGTTGGTCGCTAGGTTCTTCATGAGCACCTGTGGTGCGCTCACGCTGCCCAGCGGAACCGTGGCTTTACCGCCTTTGGCGGGCACTGTGAAGCTGTTCGAGCTGGAAGCGTTTGACTGCGTCACCTGAAGGTTCGTCGGACCATCGCAGCCCGCTTTGGTGCTCCCGGGCGCGACTGTCACCTGCAAACCCGTCACCGTGATCGGCTTGGTGTTCGGGTTGGTGATCGTCAGCGCGAGCGGCTGCGAGACGCCGGGCGCGAGCGTGCCGGAGAGCGTTCCTTCGATCGAGAACGTTTTGGTGAAAACGGCCCACGAACGCTGCGTGGCGGTGCTCACGTTCCCCGCGGCATCGCGCGCCTGCACCAAGAAGGTGTGTTCGCCCTGGGATACAGTTTCATAGGTCTTCGGGCTGGTGCAGCTGGTGAATTTCGCGTCGTCTTTCGCGCACAGGAAGCTGACGCCGGCTTCGCCGTCGCTGAACACGAAGGTCGCGCTTTTTTCGCTGGTTTCTTCTTCGGGCCCCGACTGGATCGTGGGCGCGGGCGGTGCGCTCATCTTGATCGTGAAGGTGCTTTCGGCCTGCGAGCTGGCCGGAGTCGTGTTGCCCGCTTCGTCGCCGGCGCGCACGTGGACCGTGTAGGAGCCCGCCGGAGGAAGGCCGATCGGGTAGCGCCAGGTGGAGGATTTCGTACCGGGCGATTCGACCGTTGCGGCGTTGAAGGTCTCGCTCGTCCTGTTGAAGCTCGAGCCGCCCCACCAGTTGCCGCTTCCCTGACGGATCGACACGACCACCGAGGCGACCGCCTCGGTGTCTTTGACCTTGCCGCAGACGCCGGCTACCGGACAACCTTCGGCCCATCCGGCTGCGTTGTAGAAGCCGCCGTTGGAGGGGAACGTGAGGGTGGGGGAGGGCGCCGTTGTGTCGACGGTCCATTTGTAAGTCGCCGCGGAGCTCGTTTTGGTTCCGGAGACGGCCTGCACCTTGAAGGTGTGGTTGCCTTCCGCGAGCCCGGTGTATTTCACGCCGCTGACGCAGCCTATGTAAGCCGAGCTGTCGAGCTGGCAGTGAAAGCTGACGCCGGCCTGCGAGTCGGTGAAGGTGAAGGTGGCCGACGTCTGGCTGGTGACGCTGGCGGGCGCGGAGGTGATCGTCGGTTCGGTCACGGCCGGAGCGGCGGCCAGTGCGATGCCCACGGCGGTGAAGGCGGCGACCAGGGCGGTCATCGCGACCGCGTTCCTGACGCTTCTCCTCACGCTCTTCGATGTCCGGGACTTCATTTGAACCGAATCTCCGCTTTCTTGGCGTTTGCCGATGCTGTGGTTGTTAGCGATGCTGTGTCTGTCGATGCCCCGGCTGCTGCCGGGCCGTGGCAAGCTGGTCCTGCGGTGCTGCAAGCTGGTCCTGCGCCGTCCCCTAGGGGAGCGGATGCGAGGGTGGAGGGGGAGGCGAGCTCCCCCTCCATCGACCTCTTTTCACTTCGTCCCCGTCTAGCTGGAGAGTTCGAGCGAGATCGTCGCGCCCTGGCAAGCGTCCTGGTTTTCGGACGTGTCGGACATTTTGATCGTGCCGTTGTTTTCTAGAGCGACACCGGACGTGCTGGCCGGGATCGTCTGGTCCTCGGTCGTATCGGCGACGCTGAAGTCCGACGCTTTGCAGCCGGCTTCGGCGTGTTCTTCGTCGATCGAGACAACGGCTTTGACTGTGCCGACCTGCAGGCTCGACGTGTTTTTGTTGTCGGCCGAGTACGACACCGTCTCTTCGCCGCCCGGAGTCAGACCGGAGGCGATCGAGCCGTGCAGCACGAGCGAGCCATTGCTGCTTGCGACGGTACCCGTGCCGGAGCCCGAGCCTGAAGCGGTCCAGAACGCGACCGCAATGCCGGCGACCGCGAGAACCGCGACGGCGCCGAGAACGGTCAGCGCCCGCTTGTTCTTGATCAATTTACGAAACACAGAGCAACTCCTCCTGTGAATTGTTTACATGGTTGGAGCTTTGTGCTCCATGTGTGAGAGGCATGCTGCCACCGGGCGGCTCGTGGTTCGCCGCACGTTCTTCTAAAAGAGACCTCGACCTTTGGGTAGGGCCCCGGCCATGCGGGGAGGATGCTCGCTGGCGCCGGCGCGTCGCGGTTAGCGCCGTCGCTCGCTAGGCACGGGAAGCGGGTCGGTGCAGCGTCACGGCCGGGGAGCCGACCATATGCGAGTCCTCGACCAACGAACGAGCGCTTGCCGACGATCGCTTCGAGAGAGGGCGCCGCCGCGGCAGTAGGCGGGGTGTGTGGGTGGCGTAGCCGACATAGGCGGGAAAGGCCTCCGCCAGAGCACGCTCCTCCATGACCATGCGAACAGCCTGAGCTGCGATCAGTGTGGCTAGCACGATTGCGTTGTAGGCAGACGGTGCAGCAATCGCCAGGCCCGTGCAGGCGCCGATCTCGCCGAGATAGACCGGATGACGCACGAGCCGGTAGGGCCCACGCGTGACGAGGCCGCGCGCCTCCGGCAGCACTCCGAAGTTGCGTCCGAGAAAGAGCACCGAGACGAGCAGCCACACGCAGAAGGTCACCGCCACCACGTCGCCGGCCAACACGACCGCTTCGGGAGTGCTGGAGCTCGGACCCCGCAACGCGACCACGGCCGCGACAGCCGCTGCGCACGTTGCAAATGCCAGTGGGCTGCGCGACGGGCGCTGGGGCGTGGCGCGGTCTAGCGTGAACACCATGAACGCGACCGCTACGCCTGTTCTGAGCAGCGCGTACACGGCCAACAGCCACGCGTGTCCAGTGACTTGCGTCACGGCATGGCTCACGCTCGAGACAGTGTGCACGGCGGTGCTCGCCGCCGCGATCGCGAAAAACGCCGGCACGGTCCAGCGGGCGGCAACCGGCCAGCGCGAACCCATCACCGGCTGGCGAGCTGCGAGAGCACCTGATAGACGGCGGGATACAGCAGCACGATCAACAGCGCGGGAAAGATCATGAACACGAGCGGAAAGAGCATCTTCACGGGCGCCTTCTGAACCTTCTCGTTGGCGGCCTGGCGCCGGCGCTTGCGCGTCTCCGCGGCGAGGTTGCGCATCATCGTGCCGATCGACACTCCGAGCGCCTCGCCCTGGGAGATCGCGCGCACGAACGCGCGCACCGACGGAGTGTCACAACGCTCGAGCAGGTTTGACAGGGCGCGCTCGGTGGACAGGCCCATGCTCTGCTCGTGCAGCGTCAGGCGCAGCTCCTGGCCGAGCGGCCCGTCGAAGCGGTCGGCCACCAGCTGCAACGAGCCCGCGAACCCCAGGCCGGCCTCGATCGTCGCCAGGAGCAGGTCGATCAGCTCAGGCAGATCGCGATCGATCTCATCCATGCGCCGCTGCGCGCGGCTTTCCACGAGCAGCGCCGGAAAGGACCACGCCATGCCCGCGACGATCAGCATCAAGAACACGGTGAGGATCGAGAACTTCCCCGCGAGGACATAGTCGAGCATGATCAGCGTGGGCAGCGCGACGGTCAGCATCACCCGATACCCGTGGAATTCGTCCTTGCTGAGCCGGTACAGACCGGCGGCGCGCAGCTTGACCGTGCTGACCGGCGCGCGCCAGTCGCGACCGTCCACCGAACGGCCGATCCGCGCCGCCGTCTCGCGCAGGCGCGCGCCTGCGGTTGAACTCCCCCGCGCGGCCCGTCCGCCGCTGTCGCCGGCATTGAAGCCGTAGGCCTCGATCTGGCGGACCTGCGAGGACATTCGTATGCGCGAGAGCGTCAGCGCGCGCGTCAGCAGGGCGGCGGCCGCAGCCAGGAAGAGGATTCCGATCGCGAACAGCATGGAGGCTCAGACCTTGACGTCGGTGATGGCCCGCATGATCAGCGAGGCCGTTATCAGCAGGATGCCTGCGATGAACACGAGCACGACGCCCGCGGTCGTGTGGAACAGGGGGCGCAGGTAGTGGGGGTTGATCAGCGCGATCGCCCCGGCTACGACCACCGGCAGCGAGGTGACGATGTAGCGCGACAGGCGCGCCTGCGCCGTCAACGCCTGCAGTTCGCGGCGAAGCTCGGCGCGCTCGCGCACCGAATCGGCGACTCGCTCGAGCACCTCGGCCATGTTGCCCCCGGTGCGCGTGTGCAGCGCTGCGACAAGCGCGACCTGCCCGACGTCCTCGGAGTCCATGCGCTTGGCCAGCGGGCGCATCGCCTCCTCCAGCGGCATGCCCAGCTGCTCATCGGCGATCACGCGTGCCCACTCGCTGTGCGAGGGCTCTGTGGCCGACTCGGCCATCGAGCCGATGCCCGCCACGAGGCTGTGCCCGGCCCGCATCGTGGACGCGATCTCCTGCAGGTGCGAGGGAAGCTGGTCGGCAAACTGCGCTCGCTGCTTGCGCAGTTGCCGCTTGACGAACGAAACCAGAAGCAGGGGCCCGAATACGAGCACCAGAAGGGAGATCACGGCCGTGCCGAAGGCGAAGCCTGCGACCACGGCAACGGCAAGGGTGCCCAGCGCGCACGAGGCGACGAGCTCGACGGCCGAGTGATCGATCCGTGCGATCTCGACATTCGACTCGAAGTCCCCCCACCAGCTCGTCCGTTCGAGCAGGCGCTGGAGCGCCAGCAGCGATCGCGAGCTCGGTGCGCCCTCGACCACCGGGCTCTCGACGACGATGCTGGCGGTGAACTCGCCCACCCGTCGCCGAAGCCCGCCGCGACGCAGGCGAGGCAGCAAGAAGACGAAGACCGCCAGACCGATCAGCAGGGCGGCAAGGCCCGAGAAGAGCACCAGCGCCATCGTCGTCAGCCAAAATGACGTGGTCTCTGCCCGCTGTGTCGCGGGCTTCACGGGCGCCGGCGGCGAGGAGTAGGCCAGGGTGGCCGGCTGCGGGAATCCGTCCACCTTGACCGACACCTCGATCCGACGGCCCAGCGGCGCCGGCGAGCGATAGTGAACGACGAAGCGGCTCGTCAGCCCGGCCTCGATTCGCCTGAACACCCCCGCCAGTTGCGCAGAGCTCGACTCGATGAAGGCGCCGCCGCCGACCCTGGCCAGCAGGCTCATGCGCTCTGGCGTATAGGAGCTGTCGCGCAGCCCGACCGTGTAGATCTGCGCATGAGCGGCCGTGGCGGCTTCGCCGATGGCGGTCGCGGTGACGCGGTTGCCAGGCTGTGGCTTGGCGCCCTCGCTCGCGCCGTCTGACAGCAGGATCACGCCGCCCGCCGCGATCTTAGCTTTTGCGAGCTGCGCCACGGCGACCGTCAGCGCGTTGTAGATGTACGCCCCCGAGCCGACGTGCGGCGAATGGGCGAGCGCGCTGGTGATCGCGCGCTGGTCGTCGGTCAGCGGTAGGACCACGTTGGCATGGCGATCGAAGGTCACGACGGCCAGCTCCTGCTTGCCGGTGCGCTGGGCGGCGAGCGCTCGCGCGGCGGCCATCGCCCGGTCCAGCGGAGCACCCTTCATGCTCGGGCTGATGTCGATCGCCAGGACGACGCCGAAGTCTCCCGCGCCGGCGTCGGCGATCGGCCGGACGAGGGCGCCGGAAACCGGCTTGCCGTCCTCGGCGATGTGAACCTGCGATGGCTGCAGCGATCCCGTGTTGGGAACCGACAGCACCAGCGCTCGCGCCGGGAAGCTCGCGCCGCCGCCTTCGGAGAGCCCGATCGGCGCGCCGGCGAACGCCGCCGGTGCGGTCAGGGCGCCGGCGGCGAGCGCCGCGGCGAGCGTCGCGCAGGCGCGCCAACGCGCTCCGAGTGAGGCGGTGTGTCGCATTACGCCAGCGCCTCACGGCTCGGCGGGCGCCCGTTTGACACTCCGGACGGGGGGGCGGACATCCACGAGGGCAACTTCACTCCGCGCTTCTCGAACTTCTCCAGAAAGCCGGGACGCAAGCCGGTGCTCGCGAGCTGTCCGACAACCGCGCGACCGGACTCGACCGGGTCGACGTGGAAGCGATAGAGCTCCTGCAGCGTGATCACATCGGACTCCATGCGCTGAACCTCGGTGATCGCCACCACCTTGCGCGATCCGTCGTGCACGCGCTCGAGCTGGATGATCAGGTCAAGCGCTGCTGCGGCCTGCTGTCGGATCGCGCGCAGCGGAAGGTCATAGCCGGCCATCAGCACCATCGTCTCGACGCGCGCCAGCGCATCGCGAGGGGAGTTGGCGTGGACGGTCGAAAGCGAGCCGTCGTGGCCGGTGTTCATCGCCTGCAGCATGTCCAGCGTCTCGGCCCCGCGCACCTCGCCCACCACGATCCGGTCGGGGCGCATGCGCAGCGTGTTTCGCAGCAGGTCGCGAATCGCGACCTCGCCCTCGCCCTCGATGTTCTTCGGGCGGCACTCCAGGCGCAGCACGTGACGCTGGGCGAGGCGGAGCTCGGCGGCGTCCTCGATCGTGACGATCCGCTCGGTGTCGGGGATCGCGGCGGACATAGCATTGAGCAACGTCGTCTTGCCGGTGCCGGTGCCGCCGGAGATCAGGATGTTCAGACGCGCCTCGACGCAGCGGCGCAGGAGGTCGGCGGTCTCCGGCGTGAGCGTGCCGATCCGCACGAGCGTGTCTATGTCCAGCCGCTCGGCGCCGAACTTGCGAATCGTCAACAGTGCGCCCGACAGCGACAGCGGCGGAATCACCGCGTTGATGCGACTGCCGTCGGGCAGTCGCGCGTCGACCATCGGCTGCGCCTCGTCGATGCGGCGCCCGACCTCGGCGACCATCTTGTTGATGATGCGCCTGAGCTGGGACTCGTCGTTGAAGCGCACCGTGGTCCTGTGCAGCATGCCCTCACGCTCGATCCACACGTCGTCGGGGGCGTTGACCATGATCTCTGAGACGGAGTCGTCGCCAAGCAGCCGCTCGAGCGGGCCGTGGCCCAGGACGTCGTCGATCAGTTCGTCGATCAGCCGCTCGCGGTCCTCGCGCGAGATTCCCGTCTCGACCGCCAGCCGCCCGCGGATCTCCTCGACCACTCTCGGCCGAAGCTCGGACTGCTCCATGTCGCTGGTGAAGATCTGGCGGCCCAGATCCTCGATGACAGACAGGTGGATGCGGTTCTTGACGTCGGCGAAGGGATCGGCCAGACGCTGGGTGTCCTCGCCGGCTGGGGATGCGGAGATGCGCTCGTGCAGCTCCATCACAGGCTCCCGCCGCGGCGGCCGAACAGGCTGCGCCGGCGCTTCTTGGCCGTCGAGCCGACGAGCTGCTGCTCGGAGACATAGAGGCCGGCGAGCGCATGAAAGGCGCGGGCGGCGTCCGAGCGGCGATGCAGCAGCGAGATCGGTTCGCCCTGGTTGACAGAGCGCGTCACGTTGCGGTCCGAGGGAACGAGCGTGTCCGGTGCGCGCCCGATGATCGACACGACGTCCTCGCGCGTGATGCCCACGTTGGAGTCGGCTCGGTTGAGCACGAGGCGGACTGGACCCGTGTAATCCATCAGCTCCAGCGTCTCCAGCCCGAGCTTGCTGTTCTTCAGCGACAGCGAGTCGAGCATTGCCACCATGCAAACCTCCGTGGACGCATCGACCGCTCCGATCACCTCCGGCGTGAAGCTCGGCGGCGTGTCGACGATCACGAAGTCGTGCATCGCTCGCAGCAACGGATAGACGTCCTTGAGGAAGTCGGTCGTCACGACGCCGGCCTGGTCCGGCCGCGCCGGCGCCAGCAGCGCCCTGATGCCGGAGGGGTGCGAAGTGAGGAAATCCCCGAGCTTCTCCACGTCCAGCGATCCACCGGAACGCACCAGGTCATACAGCGTGCGCTCCGGGCTCATGCCCAGCGTCAGGCCGACGTCTCCGAATTGCAGGTCGAGGTCGACCAGCGCCACGCTTTGGCCCGCGTCGGCCAGCGCCACGGCCAGGTTCGACGCGGTCAGCGTCTTGCCGCTTCCGCCCTTCAGTCCCAGCACGCAGATCATGCGGCCGAGCGTTTGCGTGGGCGCGGCTCGCTCGCCGCGGCGTCGCGCCATCGCCTTCTCGACAGTGAACGACACCTGGTGCGACATCGCCTGGGCGACCCTGGCATCGCTGTCGGGGGGGAGCGTGATCACATCGTCGACCCCCGCCTCGATCGCGTCAGCGACATAGCCGTTGGTCGCCGAGGCGCAAACGATCACGACCGCCCGCTCGGGATGCAGACGGCGCGCGGCCGCGACGTAATCTCGCACCGTGGGCGTGAACGCGGCGCAGGCGAGGATCAGCGCATCGCTCGCGTCGCCGTTGGGATGCTGTTCCTCCCGCAGGTTGACGTACTCGGTCACATGCAGGTGTGGGCTGTGCGTGAGCAGCGCCTCGACGGTTGCTCGATCGACGGTGTCGTCAAGGACGACGCGCGCGCGCGCTGCGTCGATCATTTGCCACCCCCGCCGCCGCCGGAACTGTCACCGAGCAGCAGAGACTGCGCGGTGATCGCCGACGTCTGGGTCGCCGCCGCGGCGTTGGCCGGGCGCAGCACCAGCCAGACCTTGCCATTGTCCGAGGCGTAGGCGAGCGCTCCCGCCTGGCTGCTGGCGACGTTGAGCGTCACGTTGCTGAAGGAGCTGGACGGGTTCTGCGAGCTGCTCAGTCCCCCGCCGCCGGCCGTGCCGGCCTGGAGCACCTGCACGTTGCTCATCAGCAACCGCATCGCCGGGTCGGAGCGCCCCGTGCCCGTAAGGTCGACGCCGGCGTAGACGTCAACGCGGTCGCCGCTGTGGACCTCGCCGACCATTCCATGCGCCTGGTCGAGCGTGACGGTCATCGCACGCTGGTTGGGGGCGAGCTGGGATGCCAGGCCTCCCTTGGCCGTGAAGTCAGCCGCCGTGAGCTGCTGGCCGGGATAGATGTCTGCGACCGCCACCTTGCCGTGCAGCTGAGCGGTGTCGGCAACGGCGCCGGCGCTGGCCTGCTTGACGGCCACCGAGGTCGGCTTGAAGAGCTGTTCGCTGGCGATCGCGTCGCCGGACGTGCCCTTCTGGATCAGCCCGCTGGCGACGAACACCGTCTCCTGGTTGCCACTGGTGTCGACGTTGTCGCGGTAGCGGTTCATGGCGAGCAGGAGGATCCCGGCCGCCACCAACGCGCATACGGCTGCCACGACGACGGTGCCCCGGCGTGTGCCGAGCGCCTTGCGCCAATCGTTGCGTGTGTAGTTCTTGCCTGTGAGCTCCACCGTTCCTGCTCCTTATCTAGTGAGAACGGCGACGCACGTCCCAAGCGAGTTGAGAACGCATTTCTGTCCGCCGCCAGTGTTTAGTGTGTTGATGTACTTGATGAAGTGCCCGACGATTTCGGCATTCCCGGTTTTCGGGTCGCTTTTGCAACTGTCGCCGGGAAAGCCGGTGACGTAGAAGACCGCGAAGTCTTGAATCGGCACCTGGCCCGACGCCAGCAGCGCCTGGCCTTCTTCGTTGACGCTGCCATAGGGCATGACGAAGACTTCGACGATCCGCGAGTCGTCCTTGGGGATCACGGGCACCCCGCCGCCATTGTTGTTCTGCCAGTTGTTGGCGCAGTAGAAATGGGTCCCTGGGTTTGATTCGATGCGTTTTTCGATGCCGCTGAGCGAACCTGTTTTTTTGCCGTGGATCCCGACCTTCAGGCAGTCAAAGGGTTCGGTCGTTCCCGTGCAATTGGGGTCGGCCGTGTTCAGGGTGTAGGTGCCGGGGCAGCCATTTTCGAGGTGTTCGCGATATTCGCTCGCAGCTTCGCCGGCTGTGGTCGGCGGGCAGCCGACGATGACTCCCTGGTTGCCTTCGAACTTCAGCTGGCGGAGCGCATCGGAGAAACCGGCGGCGTTCGCGAGGCTGCCGTCCACATCCACCGTGACGACGATTTTATGTGTGCATTTGTTGCCGTTCTGAGGCTCACACACCTCGTAGGTGTTCGCGTCCTTGGGCAGCCCGCCGACCTCCGACAGCCACGCGCCCTTGATCGACCCGCTTCGCCCGGCGCTAGCGCCATACGCGCGATGCACGTTTTTCACGGTCGCTTCGGTGGCTTTCGCCGGACAGGGCGATGTCGTTTCCTGTTTGCACTTGATCAGCAGGCTAATTTCCTTCGACCCGCTGCCGGCGGGAAGCGAGGCCGTCCCGGTCCACAGACCGGAGGTCGTGTTGAAGGTCAACGCCGAGCCCACCGTCGTGCCGACCACCGGCGTAACCGTGACGCCTTTTGTTATCGCGCTGCCGTAGTCGACCTTGGCCGACACCGTCAAGCTGCAGGTCGAAGCGGAGCTCGAGAAGTAGCCGTCGGTGCAGGTGTTGGGAGACGGAGTGGAAAGCGTCACCTGCCGTACGAGGGGCGCAGTCATAGTGCCGGTGCCCGCGAGCGCGTAGCCGGCGACGTGCAGCGCCGGTTCGGCCGAAACGAGGGTGGCTTTTTCGTTTGCCACTTTTCGCCCGAAGCATTCGACGTTCGGATCGCCGCACGTCGTATCGCTCCTGTTGCCGCTGAGAGCGATGACGACGCCGATGTGGGGATGGTTGACCGCGAGTTCGACCGGCACCGAGGGATTCCCCCACACCTCCTGGCCTTCGCTGTTCGGTCCGAGGTCTTCGAGGGCCGTGGTCTTCAGGACGGCGTTTTTGTTGTCCTCGTCGACGAAGTACGCCGCGGCCGCGACGGGGGCCGGCTCTGCGACGGACAGCGGCTCGACTTTCGTGGCGGTGTTCTGCTGCAGGATTTCGACGCGCGCGTGGGCGTTGATGTATGGCACGCTCGAAAACGCGCGCCAGTACCACGGCAGGCCGGTCTCGGTCATCTTGACGTCGACCATCAGCGCTGCGCAGGGCGCTTTTTCTTCGGCGCTGCTGTCCATCGGCGAGGCCTGGTTGTAGTAGGTCTTGCTGTTGATGAGCTCGTGCGTCGCGGAGGACACGCCGCCGCCGATCTGGGCGTTGTAAAGCGGCGTGGAGGAGGTCGCACTACCGGAGGGCGTGGTGACCGATGCTGCCCCGCCGTACTGTCCGGCGGCGGCGTAGATGTTCGCGTCGATGCAAGGCTGAAATTCCTGTGCGGCCGCCAGCGCACCGGCGTCGGCCTGCATCTGCAGGTGGCGCTTGTGCAAGAACCAGTTGCCCGAGTCGATGGCAAACGCCGCGAGCAGGATGGCGACAGGGGCGAACAGCGCGAACATGACGACCACGGCGCCGCGCTCGCCTCCCGCGACCATCACGATGCGACTGGGGGAGGTCATGCACAGCCCGCCGTGTAGTTGGTGGGCGCCGCCTCGAGACGCATGTCCGCTTTACCTTCCACGACTGTGCTCGCCGCTTCGAGTTTCAGGATCGGCAGCCAGTTCATCGTGCCGGTGACCTTCACTTCGACCGGATCGCCGATGTTCGAGGTCCCATTCGGGAAGCTGATGCAGACGAGCTGTTCGGCCAGTGCGCCGCTGTCGGCCTGGCTCTTGGCCCATTTCTGAAGCGCTTCGGGCGAAGGGTTTTCATTTACGGCCGCATAGCGAGCCACCTCGTTGGCGAGATGCGTCTCGTCGTTGGCGGAGTTCAGCGCCATCCCGAACTGCACGATTCCGAAGACGAGCAGGAGCAAGATCGGCAGCAGCAGCACGAACTCGACGAGCGCTTGTCCATGCTCCTGGCGCGCGCGAGCGACAGCCAGCCTGCCAGGCTGGCGACGATGCGAGCGAAAGTTGGAGGCGTGGCGGAAGGGTGCGGTCATGTGATGTGCGTGTTTGTATCGGCGTTGTCGTGGTGTCGGTCGGAGGATCGGCAGGTGTCAGAAGTTGGGCTTGATCGGTTACGGCGTTGCGGCGGTCGTGAGAACCATCCGAGCGCCGCCTCGCGCCTGTCCCGGTGAAGGGCCGGTGCAGAGGCGGCACTCGGAGGAACGGTCCGGGCGCCTAGAGCGCGCCGGTCACTTCTGCCAGCACTCCGTTCAGCGCGCCGGTGAGCGCGCCCAGTGCGACGATGCAGCCGATCGAGACCAGTGCCAGGATGAGCGAGTACTCGACCAGACCCTGTCCCTCCTCGTCCTTGACGAAAGCGAGGGTCAGCCCGTGCAGGTAGCGCTTGAGGTCGTTCCACATATGTGTCTTCACCCCCTCTCGAATTTTCGAGATAACTGAGAACCGCCTGCTCGGCCACCGATCGGGCCTAACTAGCCCCTCCAGGAATTGGCCGCATGGCGTGCACGGACTGTAAGTCCGCCATACGGCGCTGGTAACGAGAAGAAGCGCTAGTTCGACCTAGACCAAGGTGGAGTCTGCGGCGGCGTAGAGCCAGTAACCACGGGCCTTGTCACAGTCGCGCAGGCGCGTTGGTCGCGGCGTCGTCAGTGGCTGCGCTTGGAGCTTTTCTTGGAGCTCGTGTGCTTCGCACAGCTCTGTGTGCGCGAAGTGCGCGCCTTGCCCTTTTGGCGGTGCGCTCGCGCGCAGCTCGCCCGCGCTTTGCCCAGTTTGCCGCTGGCAAAGCTGCCGAGGTTGCCGGCGCCGTCGATTGCGGCCACGCGCCAGTACAGGGGTCCGTGCTGCTGGGCGGAGGTCAGTTTGACCAGTGGCGCCCAGCTCGTGTTGTCGGTGCGGTGGGACTCGAGGGATCGCGCGAAGCCGTCGCTCGTGGAAAGGTCGACCTCGTACTGCTTGGCTGCCGCGTCCGGACTCCACGAGATCACCAGTCGATTGCCGCTTTTCACCCCGCGCGCGCCGGCGGGCGCAGTCAGCGTGCGGACGAATTCCTGCAAGGGCGAGTAGCTCCCGGTGACGGTCTGGCCGGCGACGGCGCCCGGGAAGGCCGCCCGCACCTGCCAGCGCCACACGCCGACGCCATACCATTCGGTTGGCGTACCCGCGGCGGCGGGCACGGTGAAGTTGGCGGAGGTGCCGTTGACCTTGTCGAAGTGCATTTCATAGCCGACGGCGCCCTGCACCGGCGACCAGCTCAACACGGGGATGGGCTCGCCCGAGGCGGGCGTGCTCGTCAGGCGCTCCGGCGCCGCGAGCGTGCGTGCGAAATGCCAGACGGGCGACCACTTCAGCCCTTGGCCGCTCCAGTCGTTGGCGCGCACGCGCCAGTAGAGCGGCACGCCGGCCGGGTAGGTCGTCGAGCTCGTGTAGGCGGTCGCGTCGGTCGTCGCGTCCTCCAGCGGATGCCCAAACGAGGGGTCCTGCGCGACCTGGATGCGGTACGTGCGCGCGTTCTCGGCTGCGCTCCATTGGAACGTCGGTTGCTCGCCGACGGTCGCACCGTTGCCCGGCGCCACGGGCGTCGGCGACGCCGATTCCTTCTCGAACGTCTGAGGGCTGTCTTCCTGCGGATGGGCTGCGCTGAAGGCGCCCGAGCCATTCGCGCCGGTCGTCGGGATCACGACCCAGTAGTAGGCCGTCGTCTCGTCGGAGAGCGGGGCTTCGTTGGCCAGGCGCGGAGCGTACGCGGGCACGTTGGTGAAGCCGACGTCGGCCACTTCGGTGAAGCCGGCGTCGCGTGCGACGACGACGTAGTAGCCCTGCGCTCCGGCAACCGGATTCCAGGCGAAATAGGGTGTGCGCGGGGTGACGGTTCCCGAGCTCGGCTGCAAGTAGGCGCCGGGGGGTGTTATGAAGGGCGCTTCCGGGGCTTCATGCGACTGAGATGTAAGCGTGAACGCGGGCTGCCCGGGGCCGTTGAGCTGTGTTGGTTCGCTTACGACCTGGCCCTGCTGGGCGTCGTTATCGCTGCGCGCAAAGACCTGCACGCAGTACCTCGGCTTGGCGATCACGGTCGCGCCGCTGGCGGTCGCGGTCGCTTCTGCATCGACTTCCACGGTCGTCGCGCTGAGCGATTTCGTGACGGCGGTGATCGTCGCTTCTGCGGGAATCCCCGGAGCTTCGACGAGGTCGCCCGGTTCGGGCGTGGAGCCCGGCGCAAGTTTCACGCCCGTGAGCAGGTTCGAGCCGCTGGTCGTATCGGCCGTGAATGCGCTTTCGCTGCGAAGTTGCTGGACCGTGATCTGGGGTCTGGGCCATGCGGGCGGGCCGATGCGAGCACCAGGACCCAGCGGCGTCCATGCCGTGGTCGCGGTTTCCGCCTGATACAGGGCCGGGTCTTTGCCGACCGCCGACCAGTCGCAGCCGAGCGGCCGGTACGGGGCGAGCTGGACCTGGTACAGCGATGCGCCCGGTACGGGATCCCATGTCACGATCGGCGTCGAGGTTTCCGGCACGCCGCCGACCGCGCTGCCGTTCGCTTCGCGCACCGTCAGGCCGGGTATCGATGGGGTGACGCTGTCGAACGCCTTGGTGAACGAAGCTCCTTCGTTCCACACGCCGGCGTTGCCCTTCGCGTCGAGCGCGCGGACACGCCAGTAGTAGCGGTTGTTGGCCAGCACTTTCGTCGGCGCCAGCGATGTGCCGATCGTCGTTCCGCTGCAGCACCACTTCGATCCCGGCGGGAACCCTTCCGCGGAGTTGACCTCGACTTCGTAGCGCACCGCGCCCGGGACCGGCGCCCAGTTGAACAGGGGGTCGAACACGCGCGGGTCGGCGTTCAGGTCGTTGACTTCGGTAGTCGTTTCGCTCGCCCAGGTGTACGTGAAGGAGGCCGGTTGCGAGGGCGCTCCCTTATGACCCTCCGCGTCGATCGGCGTCACCTGCCAGTAGTAGCTGACGCCCGAGTCCAACGGCACGCTCGGTGTGTAGACGGTCCCCTGGGTCGTGACGGGGGTCGTCTTGGTGCCGAGCACCTGGTTTGCGAAGTTGGGATCGGTCGCCACCGTGAGCTGGTACTTCACGGCGTAGGGCACGCTCGACCACTTGAACACGAGCGGCTGAGAGGCGTCGCCGGAGGTCGGCTGAAGCAGCTGCGGCGCGCTCGTCCACGACTTGGTCAGCTTGCGCATGGACGACCACGGCCCCGAGCTGTTCTTGCTGGACACCGCCCGCACGCGCCAGTAGTAGGCGCCGTTGGGCACTGCCTTGTCGAGCGTCGCCGCGGTGTTCGGGGTTTCTATGGAGCCCTTGTGCGCGAAGCTTTGAACGACCGAGGCGAAGCGCTTGTCCGCGGAGAGCTGGAACTGGTAGGCGGTCGCTTTGGCCACCGCCGCCCATTCGAACGTCGGCAGCGACTGCACCTTCGCGCCGTTGCCTGGGCGCTGCAGCGAAGGGCGTCGGAGCTTTCCGGCCTTGACGGCACTGGGCTTCGCGGGCTTGGCGCCGTGCGGCAGTACGGCAAAGGAGACGGGAACGACGAGCAGTCCGAGCAGCACCGCGAAGGCGAGGCTGATGCGCCCGCTCGAGCGCAAGCGCCGTCCTGACCAGGCAGACGGTCTGCTGTTGGGCGTAGGGCCTGTCATGTGGCCCGATCGTAAGTGCGCGTTCGGCCTGGCAGAACGAGAAGAAGCTCTAGTTCGACCTAGACCAACGGGGAGTGTGCGCGAGGTTGCTCACCACCGAAACTGACTCGACAAGCCAGGCGCGCCCTCCCGCGCTTGGCAGGTATGTCCTCCGGTTGCGGAGCGATGCACTTCCAGAGGGAGGAAGGGGGTCCGCGCAGCTCGTGGCCAAGATCAAGCTCATCGTCAATCTCACACGCGGCAGCTGCGTGTGCGTGGGCGAGCTGGCCGATCGACCGCTCGCGCGGATGCGCGGCCTGATCGGTCGTAGTGGCCTGCCGGCCGGGGAAGGTCTGCTGCTCCGGCCAGCCCCCGCGATTCACACCGCATTCATGGGCTTTCCGATCGACGCCGTGTTCCTCGATCGCGACCTGCGCGTCGTGCGCATCGTCGAGAGCTTGGGCCCGTGGCGCGCCGCATCCCAACGCAATGCGCGAGCGGTGCTGGAGCTCGCGGCGGGCGAAAGCGCGCGACGTGGCGTGCACGTCGGCGATCGCCTGGAGCTGCGCGATCGCGTCGAGCACGAGGAGCCGTTGCCGGCCGCCGCGAACGTCGAGCAGGAGGTCGTTGCGTCGGACTTGCGCGAGACGCCGGATTCGCCCAACGGGCAGATCTCCCGCCTACGCCCCCTGCGCATCCTGATCGCCTCGCCGGACCGCCGTTTTCGCACGGTCATGTCGCTGCTGCTGGCGCGCCGCAACTGCTCGGTCATCACGACCGCCAACGCGGGTCGCGTCGCCGAGCTGATCGTGCGCGAAGGCAGCGACGTCGTGGTCGTCGAGTCCGACGGCTCCTCGGCCGAAGGCCAGCTCGTGGCCGCGGTGGACGCGCTCGCGCGCCCCGTCGGAGTCGTGTACGTGGCCGACGATGCGAGCCCGAAGATCTCGAGCGGCGACGCGATGGCGAAGTGGGGCCCGTTCGACGACTTCGTCGAGGCGATCGAGCTGGCCGACGAACGTCGACGGATGCCGGTGGCGCAGTCATGAGCGAGCTCGCTCTCCCCGCCGCAAGCGACGCCGATGACTCCGGCGCCCAGCGGCTGCGAAGCCCGGTGACGGTGTCGCTCGCGGCGCTGGCGACGGTCGTCCTCGCGTTCGCAATTCTGCCGCTCGACCAAGCCGTCGTCGCAGCGCTGGCCAGCGCCACGCTCGTCGTGCTGTCGGCGATCGACCTCGAGCGCGGGATCATTCCCAACCGCATCGTGCTGCCCGCTGCGGGCCTGGTGCTCGTCGCGCAGGTCGCGCTGTTCCCAGACCGCGCGGCGGAGTGGGCGCTGGCAGCGATCGTCTCGGCGTTCGTCCTCGCGCTGCCCCAGCTCGTCGGCCGCGCCTGGATGGGCATGGGAGACGTAAAGCTTGGACTGCTGCTCGGCGCCGCGCTGGGCTGGGGCGTCCTGGGCGCGGTGCTCCTGGCGTTTCTCTGCGTCTTCCCAGTCGCCTTCCTGGTGATTCTGCGCGGGGGCCTAGCGGCGCGCAAGACGACCATCCCGTTCGGTCCCTTCCTCTCGCTCGGCGCCCTGATCATGATGTTCGGCCCGCACCTCGCAGGCTTGACGAGCTGACACGATGGCGCGGCGGCTCTCACATACGAGCGGGCGCAAGCGCGCGGGCAAGCGGTCCGATCGCCTGCTTGCAGGGGGCTGGGAAGTCGAGAGCTTCGACTACGTGCGCACGCGTCGCTCGACGCAGCTGCTGGGCCTGGCCGTGCGCATGCCGTTCGAGCTGACCGACCTGACGCCGCCGCAGCTGATCGTCGTGCAGAAGACCGCGGCGCGGGTCTTCGCACCCGAGCTCGTATCGGTGCACGACCGCTTGTGGCGCGGCGTGTTCGCGGTTCCCCTGGACGTCACAACCGATCGCTGCGCCCGCTTCACGATGCGCATGCTCGGCGACCGGTATCTGGCTCTGCCGGCGCCCAGCGAGCGTCGCGCGCAGCCGCGACGAGCCGGCGACGGCGCGTCGCCCGGCCGGCTGCGCATTGGCATGCGGCGCGGCGTCGTCGCGATGCTCGTCACGTGCCAGCTCTGCGTGATGCCCGGCTGGCTGGCCGGTGGCGCGCTTGCGGACGGCCCGAGCGAAGTCGGCTCGACCACTGAACCGGCGCCCGAACCGGCGCCTGCTCCTCCCGCGGCCGAAGAAACCGAAATCGAAGGCCAGCCCGAAGAACGCGAAGCGACGCAGCCGGGCGAGCCGGCGCCGCAAGCCCCCGAAGCGCCGTTTTCCGAAGAAAGCCCACAGGAGCCCGTCCAAGCGCCGACGCCGCCCCAGAGCGAATCGCCGTCCACGCCGTCGGGCGATACCGCCGAAGCGGTCGCAGGTTCGGCTGCGGCGGCTCCCTCCGCTCAGATCCCTACGGGGGACGAGCCACCGGTCGGTTCCGTCTCGGGCGCGCCGGCCACGATCGGCGCAAACGCGTCGTCGCAGCATCGCCGCCGGCCCACCGAGCAGACGATCGCGCCCAGGACCGAGCGGCAGCAAAGAGCGCGTCATGATTTGCCCAAGCGCTCCACTTCTCCCAGGCCCCAGACGGCGGCTCCCGCGCCCGGCGAACTGGTCGCGGCGCCGGTCTTCGCAGCGTTGCCGCCCGGCCTGATCGGGCTGGAAGCCGACCAGCCGCCGCCCTACCTGATCCCGATCTACAAGCAGGCGGGTCGTCGCTATGACGTTCCCTGGCGCGTGCTCGCGGCGATCAACGGCATCGAGACGGATTACGGGCAAAACCTTTCCGTCTCCTCGGCCGGCGCCGTCGGCTGGATGCAGTTCATGCCCGCCACCTGGCAGCAGTGGGGCGTAGACGCCGACCACGACGGCCAAGCCAACCCCTACTCGCCCCAGGATGCCATCTTCGCGGCGGCGCGCTACCTGCAGGCCAGCGGCGCCTCCCACGATCTCGCCGGCGCGATCTTCGCCTACAACCACGCCGACTGGTATGTCGCCGAGGTGTTGATGCGCGCGCGCACGCTCGGAGACACCGCCGCGTTCGCCCGCGTGCAAAAGGGCTACTCGCTGCCGCTGGACGCCCAGTACATGAAGCAGCTCGGGCGCACCGACGACGGCGTCGACATCGAGACGCCGCCCGACGGCGCTCTCGTCTACTCGATCACCCCGGGCGTCGTCAGCGCCGTCGCCAGCGACCCGGCCGGCTTCGGCCCCGATTATCCGGTGATCGCCGCCAGCGCAGGCTCGCTCGCCGGTCAGTACGTCTACTACGGCCACGTCGCGCAAGCCCTCGTGCAGCCGGGGCAGCGCGTGGCCGCCGGTCAGCCGATCGCGATCGTCGGCCACACCGGCGACGCGGCGTCGCTCGGGCACGGGCACATCGAGATCGGCTTCTCAGACGCCGCCGGCGCGCCATTGAATCAGCACGGCGCGGAGGCCTGGACGCCCGCCGGGAGCGTCATGCGCGCGTTCCTCGTGGGGCTGTCGGCGTCTTTCGGCATCCCTGCGGCATAGCCCGCGCGTCCGCCTGCGGCATAGCCCGCGCGTCTGGCCGGTCGTGGCGCGCAGCGAGATGGCGCATTCGACGCAGCATCCGCAGGCGGTCGAGGTCTGTCAAGCGACGCGCATAGCTCATGCGCCCCGCGGCAAGCGCCCCCTCAGCGCTTGAGATCGGCCATGTCGCTGCCGATACCAGCTGCACGGGCGGCGTTCACGGCGCCGTCACGAGCAAAGCCAGATGAAGATGCCAAGCCAAGCAAGCCTCAGGCGAGAGGTCTCCTCGAGCGGCCGCGGCGGGACGCGAGTCCGTGCGCTGCCGGCTGAGCTGCGCCGCCTGGAGCGCCTGTTCGACGAGATCGACTGGCCCGACCGCCGCGCCTTCCTGAAAGCGCGCAGGCACGCCAGAAGGCGGGCGCTGGAAACGCTCAGCGTGGACGCCGCGGGCGCCGATGCGATGCGTAGGGCCGTGCTGGTCGCCTCGGCCGAGCTGTTTGCCCGCATGCGCTGTGAGCTCGCCGCGGCGCCGTGCGACGCGGCCCGGCTGGCGGATCAGCTGGAGGACGCGATGGGCGTGTCGCGGCTGGCGCTCGCCCGCGAAGCGCTCCGCGCCCCCGAGCTGCTGACGCTATCCCCGGCGGCGGCGCTCGATTCGCAGCTGGCCATGCTCGTCGCGCTGGCGCCGGTGCGCAGCGTCTCGCTGTGGACGCTCGACGACGCCGAGCAGATCCAGTGCACGCGTCATGTCGGCGAGGGCAATCCTTCGCGCGGCGCGAGGCAGCTTGCGGCTGAGCTGTTCGCCGGGCAGGGCGGCGACGCGGGCGCCCGCCGGTTGCTCGTGGGCCTGCCCGTTGGGCGCTGGCGTCACCCGCTCGCGGCCCTGGTCGGCTCCGCGCGTCCCGGCATGCGCGATGCGTGCCAGTCGTTTCTCCTCGAGGCCGTCCCGATGCTCGGGGCGATTCTCGAGCGCGACGCCCTGCTCGCGGCGAACACGTCCACCGAGCGCACGCTCGTCGAGTCCAGCGAGCGCAAGCTGACGCGCCTGGGCTTCGACCTGCACGACGGTCCCATTCAGGACGTCGCCATCCTCGCGCAGGATCTACGCGCGATGCGAGACGAGCTGGAGGCGATGCTCGAGGACGCGGGCCCACGTAGGCTGCTGCGCCGGCGAGTCGACGAGGTGGAATCGCAGCTGCTCTCGCTGGACGTCGATCTGCGACGTATCTCGAACGAAGTCCGCGCCGCCTCGGTGCTGCTCAACCGCCCGTTCGCCAGGGCGCTTCGCGACGTGGCGCAGGCCTTCGCCGCGCGCACCAACACGGAGCCCAGGGTCGAGCTCGACGGCGAGCTTGGCCAGCTGTCCGCGTCGCAGCAGATAGCGCTCTTGAACATCGTCCACGAGGCGCTGGCCAACGTTCGCGAGCACAGCGACGCCAAGAAGGTCCAGATCGCGGTCTCGGCCAATGCCCAGGGCGTCGAGGCGCAGGTGATCGACGACGGCCAGGGCTTCGAGCTGGAGTCCACGCTGATCCGAGCCGCGCGCGAAGGCCGCCTGGGCCTCGTAGCGATGCACGAGCGGGTGCGCCTGCTCGGGGGCCAGTGCCGCATCGACAGCCGTCCGGGCGGCCCGACCGTCGTCTCCGTCGCGCTCGAGCGCTGGGAGCCTGTCGGGCGCGAAGCCCAGGCGACGACGGTCTGAGGCGTCGCGCGCGATCGCCGCGCAGCCGCGCAGTGCCCGCCGCCGGCGGACGATGCGCCGGCGCCATCGCCGGGCGGCGTGCCGCTACGCGGTGGCGGCCGCGAGCGGGCCGCTGGAGGTCAGGTCGTTCTCGAAGGCGTAGCGCACGGCCGCGCTGCGGTTGGAGACTCCGAGCTTGCGATAGATGTTCGTGAGGTGGAACTTGACCGTGTGCTCGCTCAGCCACAGGTCCTGGCTGATCGCCTTGGTCGTCAACCCGTCGGCGACGGCCGTCAGGATGGTTCGCTCGCGCGGGGTCAGCTCGGGCCCGCTCGCGACCGGCGGCGCGTCGCAGGCGGGTCGCGGCGCGGCGGAGACGTGGTAGACGGCGCCGCTGGAAGCCTGGCGGATCACCGACGGGATGTCCATGGGGCTGACGCTCTTGAGGATGTAGGCGCTTGCGCCCGACATCAGCGCCGCGTCGATGCTCGGGCGGTCATCGGAGGCGGAGATGACGACCGACTTCACATCCGGCCAGCTGCGCTGCAGCTCGGCGATGCATTCGAGCCCGCCCATGCCCGGCATGTGCAGGTCGAGCAGCACCAGGTCGGGCTTCCTGCGCTCGACCAGCGCGAGCGCCTCTTCGCCGGAGCGCGCCTCGCCGACGACCTCGATCCCCTCGCTGCCTTCCAGCGCGCGGCGAATGCCCTGCAGCATCAAAGGGTGATCGTCCGCGATAAGAACCTTGATCGACGCATCCATACGTGACTCTCCCTTGGGTCCTTTCGTCCGCATCGTGCGAACTCTTGGATAAAGCGTAGCTCAAGAATGCTCGCTCGCATAGCCTGCACGCAACCGCCCAATGGTGCGGGTGGGGCTAGACCTTCGTCTAGGTTTGCGCTCGGCCCCGCCCGGGTAGGCCCGCCCGGCTTGGATCGACGGGGCTTCAGTCGTGCCCGTGCGTCTCGCCGGCGGTGGCGGGGGGTCGCGACTCCTCGGCCAGCGAGGTGATCGTCAGCGAGCCGCGCGCGGAGGACTCGAGCACCTCCGTGGCCTCCTCCAGCGACCGCGCGTACAGCTCCACGAGCAGGTGGACGATGATGCGCGAGTCGTCCTCGTGCTTGTGGAAGCGCACGTGCGTGAAGAACTCCCGCACGCCGTGGTCGCCGAAGGCGGCGTATGACAGGGCGTCGCCGGCCTCGGGCCCCGAGCAGCTCTCGACCTCGTCGGCGTCGACCTCGACGGTGCACGACGCCACCCATGGCGTGCCGGCGATCATCCGTTCCCAGCGGTCCTCGATCGGCTCGACGCGGCTGTTGTTGAAGCCGAGATGCGGCTGGTCGTGCATGCAGTCCAGGCACTGCACGACCGCCTCCTGCAGCTCGTCGATCACTTCGGCGCGCTCGCCCGTATCGGGGTCGATCTTGTGGATGCCCTCGTAGTGGACCTGCACCTCCAGGTCCTGTGACCAGCAGCGATAGCAGCGAAGCCAGCTGCGCGCGCCTGTCTCTGGGGTCGGGCTCTCCATGCCGGCATTGTAGGGCGGCCGTGCGGGCGGCCGTTGGGAGTCGGCGTCTCGGCGGCGAGGCGGCGGCGCGCGGCAGACGCGCGGCGGACGGGCTGCGGCGCTCGCGCCCCGTCCGCCCGCGCGTGGTCGCGGCCGGGCGGGCGCCCTGGACGGCGCCCTGCCCCTGTCGCGTGCCGATCCGGGCGTGCGGCTATTTCGTGGCGCCCACCTGCGTGGTCAGCGTCACCTGCGGGGCCCCCGAGCCGATCGCCGTCGCCTTGACCTTGAAGCTCAGCCTGCCCTTGCTCAGCCCGGAAACCTTGAGCACGGTGAACGTGGGGCTCGTGACGGTTTTGACCTTCAGCCTCCTGACCCTGCGAGCCGCCCTGGCGATCGTTTTGCCGTGCCTGACGAGCTTGAGCTGCGCGATCGTGAATTTGTCGAGCGGGCTCGCCCACGTCAGCGCGATCTGCAGCGACCTGGTGCTCGCGCCGATCGCCACCGTGTGCGTCTTGGCGCCCCCCTGCTTGAGCTGGTCGGTGAAGCTCTGCGGCGGCGTCTGGCACGTCAGCTCGGCGCCGATCGTGTTCATCACCGACTGCAGTTGGCTGGAGTCGGTCAGCGGGAAGAAGCGCCCGCCGGTTTCGCTGGCGATCGTCAGCAGTCGCGCCTGGTCTTCGGAGGCCGCGACTCCCGCGCTGAAGCCGATCACGTAGGTCGGGACCTTGTGCGTCAGGTGGCCGTTGTTGTAGGTGCCGATGTCGTGTCCGCCGTCGGTCAGGAAGATCCGCGCCTGGGCGTTGGGGTTGTCGGCGTCGGACTGCGCAAAAGCGGCGTTGTAGTCGGTGCCGCCGTTGTCGGCGAGGATCTTGCTTTCCAGCGCAGCCGCCATGGAGGCCGCGTTCGGCCCGACCGGCTCCGGCTTGAAGACCGTGTCCGCGGCCGGCGTGGAGCTTTCGAAGAAGTTGCCGCCGAACTCGATCGCGCCGAGGAACGTGCCGGCGCTGAGCGTGTTGATGAGCAGCTTCAGGCCCTTGACGCGCAGCGTGCCCGGATCGGTCCCCGCCATCGAGCCCGAGTCGTCGACGATCGCCTCGATGTTCGTCGCGGCGACGCAGCCGCTGGCGCTGCTGCGGGCCGGCGACGTCGCCGCCCCGGTCGGTGCGGCGATCGCCGCGACGGTGAGGCCGGCTGCAACGACGGCCGACAGTGAATAGCTCATACGCCTCATTGGTCTTACCTCCGGTTCGCTGTTCGTTGGCGCGTCACCGGTCCCGCGAGGCCTCGGCCCCGCTTTACGCCGTGACCCACCCGCCTAGTGCTGACGCTTGCGCTTCCCCTTCGCCTTCGCGTGAAAGACCCTCGACGTCGGCTTGCCGCCGAGCGCCGACCTGTAAGTGAGCTTGGCGGTCATCTGAACCGTCCTGCCTCGCGACAGGGCACTCCTGACCTGCGCTGAGGGCCTGACGGCGATCCGAACGACCGCGCCGGCTCTCCCGCGCGCGGAGGCACTGCCCGTGATCGTCCTCCTCGGGCGACACCGACCCTCGATCCTGAGCAGGCTGCGTGGGCATCTCCTGCCCGTTGCGTGCCTTGCGCTGTGCAGGATGGCCGCCGTCGGCGCTGTTACGACGACCGTCGCCGTGCCGTCCTGGATCGGCGTGAGCACGATCGTGACGACACCGCTGGAGCTGGCGCGAACGCTCTGCAGACGGTAGCCGCTGTTGGGCGATCGGGGGGTCGCGGACGCCTGCGCCCATGCGACCTGTGCGGCCGACGCAGGATCTTGGACGGTCTGCATGCCCGTGCCGGCGAGATCGAGGAACATCTGGACGGCGTCTGCGCCCGGCGCCGTGCCCACGTAGCTGATCGTCGCCACGCCGGATGCGTCCGTGGTGACGCTGCCCGATTTCGGGTTGGCGGCGCCGATCGAGTAGACGAGCGGGCGGTTGGCGTAGGGGACGCCCGCCGTGTTCTTCGCCGTCACGGCGATCGTCGCCGTCTCGCCGACCCTGTGGGCCTGCGTCGCCGGCGCCACGCTCAGCGAGCCCGGAACCTGCGCGCGATTGACGATCGAGTAGGACGCATGGGCGCCTGGCGCCAGTCCGGTTTTGAGCCGGTCGTCCCAGCTGACGCCCACCGCGTTGTCGATCAGGTTCGCGTCGATGTCGTCGTTGAATACCGCGGCTTCGCCGGATGCTGCGCGCACCGCGCTCCAGATGCCATGGTCTGCGGGGCTGGTCGTCGGGCATCTTGCGAACGGTTCGGGTACGGCGTCCCAGCAGCCGACCTGGTAGTCGGTCCACGCAGGCGAGGGCGGCGCGGCCTCGACGAAGCCGCCGAGCACCCCTGCGGCGTCGTTCTGGCTGCCGACGAAGCGCGGCGGGCCGGGCTGCAGCACGCCGACGCCGGAGTCGCTGTTGTCCGTGGACAGGTCGCCGGCGTAGATGGCGTGGAATTTCAGCGTGGCCGAGACCGGGTCGGGCGTCAATCCCGGCACGCTCTGGCCGGTCACGTTCTCGACGTCGAAGCGCGACGTGAACTGCGTGTCGCCGTTGACGTACGTGGTCGTCTCGCTGACCAGCGCATAGTCGAGCTTGGAAGCAGCGTCGGTCACCTTGAAGCTGGTCACGAGCTCGTAGGGATTCGAGCTCGTTCCCGCTCCCGTCGCCGAGCCAGGATCGACCGGTGTGTATTCGGTCGTGCCAAGGCCCGGACCGTTGGCGCCCGCGAAGCCGAAGACCTTTTCGCGCAGCGCCGTCGGGTTGCCGGATTTCGGAAAGCCCAGGAAGAAGCCGCAATCGCCGAGCGCGCCGGTGGGCGGAAAGAAGTCGTTGCCGGCGTCCAGGTAGTGCGATTGGCACTGTCCCTCGGGTCCGACCGACACGATCAACGGGGCGCCCGGCAGCGTGACGGCGCCCGCGGAGCTTGCCGCCAAGGACGATGTGGCGGCGCCTGCGAGGAGGAGCGTGGCCGTCAGCGCCTTCGTCGCCGTGCGCGCTGGCGTCCATGCGCGCAGGCGCGACTGCCCCTCAGTTGTTCGGGTCATCCGAAGCGCCTCCCGGGCCCGGCCCCAGCGGTCAATCATGATCTGCTCGCGTCCCAGCCTATAGATCCGCCAGGGCGGCGCGGGCGGGCTGGACGATCCGGCGGGAGCGCGCACCTTGGCCCGGCGCCGCGGGAGCGAGCGCGCGGACAGGCGCGTCGGCTTCGCGGTCGCGCTCAGCCGAACGTGAACGCGTATCCGCTCACGCCGGGCGCGAAGCGCAGGCCCAGCCGATGGCGTTCGTTGCGCGCAAGCGAGACGAGCGTGTACAGCCGTTGACCACGGACCGTCACCGTCCCGCCCTGCACGTCGGCGCCCGCGTCGGGCGCGGGAATCGAGCGCCCGTCGAGCAGCACCCGCACCGGCCGTGGCTTGCCGCCGGCCGAGCTGAGCACGAGATAGACGTCCTTGGCCTGGAACTCCACGTCGATGCCGGCGTTTGCGCTGGCCGTCGCAGGCTGGCCGGCGATCCTCCATGTGCCGCTGAAGGCGAAGTCGTTGAGCGACAGCATGCCCGTGGGCTGCGATCCGTAATCGTGCACGCCCGCTCTCGGCGGATCGATCCAGCCCTGGGCGCGCTCGGTGCCCAGATATGTCTCCGGCGTCGCCTGCGCGCTCGGCACGACGACGTCGCTCGGGCGGCTCCTTGCGCCGAGCGCGCTGCCCTTTTCTGCGAGCAAAGCGCGAATCGCCGTTTCCGTCTTGTCGTAGTCGCCCTCGCCGAACGTCGCGTAGCGGACCTGGCCGGTCGAGTCGATCAGGTAGTCGGCCGGCCAGTACTCGTTGCCGTAGGCGTCCCACGTGCCCATGTCGTTGTCCTGCACGACCGGATAGCGCAGGCCGAACTGCTCGATCGCGTTGGAGACGTTGGCTGCGTCGCGCTCGAAGGCGAACTCCGGCGTCTCCACGCCGACGATCGTCAGGCCGTCCTTGCGGTAGGTCGCGTCCCAGGCCTTCAGGTAGGGCAGCGTGCGTATGCAGTTGATGCACGTGTACGTCCAGAAGTCGACCAGCACCACGCGACCGTGCAGGCCGCGCAGCGACAGCGCGTGCATGCCGGGCGTGTTGAACCAGTCCTGCGTCTCGGTGAACTCCGGCGCCGGGCCGAGGTCCTTCAGGCCGTGCGCGGCGGCGAGCAGCGTCGCCTGGCTCGCGTTCGCCGGCGCCGCCTTGACTTCGGATCCCGAGCCGCCGCACGCCGAGGAGCCGTTGGCCGGCTCGAACTTTGCCTGACGCCCGCTGACTTCGTGCAGATGGCTCGTCACCGTGTCCGAGCACTCGAGCGACGCCGTCAGGTTGACATCGGGGATGTGCTGCGCGACGAACTGGTCGAAGTTGACGTCGAGGTTGGCGATGATCGCCACCGCCGTCAGGATCATGATCGTGCCAAGCGCGCGCTGGAGCAGCGGTCCGCGCCCGGCCTTTCGCACCCTGTCGAACAGGCGCCTGCCGCCGAGCGTGAGAGCCAGCAGGACCGCCGCCGAGCCGAGCGCGTAGGCCAGCGCGATCAGGACCGTTTTGCCGCTAGCCGCGCTGACCGAGATGACCGCCGCGAGGATCGGGCTGGCGCACGGCGTGTACACGAAGCCCAGCGCGCCGCCGACGAGCATCCCCGACCAGAAGCCGTCGCCGCGCGAGCGCGGGCCAAAGCGCGCCAGGCGCGACAGCGGCGCCTCGATGCGATCGGCGACCTTCGGCAGCAAAAGCGCCGCGCCGAACGCGAGCAGCACGACGATCGCCACGTCGCGCAGCGGGTCGCTGCCCAGCCCTACGCCGTCGACGACCTTCGCCACGCCGACGATCGTCACCGTGAAGGTGATCGAAAGCCCGAGCACGATGCCCAGCGGACGCCTACGACCGCCGACGCCGCCCGCCGACAGCAGCGCGGGCAAGACCGGCAGCACACATGGCGAAAGAGCTGTGCCCGCCCCGGCGAGCACGGCGAACCCGAGTAGTACGAGCATCGGGATGAAGCCTACGTGTGCGCGCGCGCCCCGGCGCCGATTGCGAGCCCGCGCGGCTCCTGCAGGGCGGTCCTCGCCCGCCGCCTGCGCCGGCGCCGAGCTGTCGACGCCGATTGCGGCGCCAAAACAAAACAACCGGTACGGATTAAGCCCGCAATGTGCGGGTAGCACCCCTACGCAAAGCTAGGCAGCGCTACTCACAAGGAGGGTTCTGATGATTCGCAAGAGAGCGATCGTCCCGGCAATGCTAGCTGCGGGTGTGCTCGCCGTACCCGCTGTCGCAGGGGGTGCGTCAACGAAGACCTGTACGGAAGAAGGGACGCCGCACAAGAACTTCACGACGACCTACACGCAGACCCCGGCCTGCAACAGCAACTCGAACGTCAACGAATCCCCGCAATCGGCAACGAACAAAGGCGGCAGCCAGCCGCCCGGCCAGCAGCCCTGATTCGTTTTGGTGCTGACGAGAGGGCCCGCTCAGGCGGGCCCTCTCGCACGCTGCGCGTCCTTGACGGTCGATCTGAGCTTCACGGTGCCGACGGCGACTCGTCGACGGCGGCGATCAGGGCTGCCAGCACACCATCCGGGTCATAGACCGGCACGAGGCCGTCGAGCACCACGCGCACAGCGCGGGCGTCGAGGGGATCGGTATGCGCCCACGAGGGCAAGACGACGCCGGCGTCCACTTCCAATCCGCTCGGCAGGGTGAAGCGGCGTTCGGTCAAGGCTCCCCAGCGCTTGGTGCGAACGACTGAATCGGCGCCCAGCTGCGATGCCCAGCCGTCATGCTCGATATAGGCGAGCGGATCGTCGGTCAGCAGGACGAAGTCCAAGTCCGAATCCATGCGCGCCGAGCGCCTGGCCCATGAGCCGATCAGAGCGACGGCACGAATGTCCGGACGCCGGTCTGCGAACGGGGGGACCGTGGCGACCAGACGATCGACTTCGCGCTCGCGCACTTTGCCGAACCTTGCGCGCCACGGCAGCGTCTGCTCGACGTTCTGCCATCTCACGCCGCCGCCCACGCGGCGGTCGGGTCCGTCGAACGCGCGCTCGGGCAGCACATACCAAGCGTAAGCCTCCACGCGCCGGATGCCCCGCGTTCTAGGTTCGGCTTCGCGCCAGCCGCCGGCGGCTGCGACGAGCTCGTCGGTCTCTTGCAGGCTCTTGCCCGGCAGCGGCGCGCGGCTGCGGATGCGAAAGCCGGGCGGTGCCCGCCTTGCCAGCACGGAAGCAGGCAGCGAGTCGAAGCTCGGCGCGAGCGCGGCGTCCGCTTGCCAAATGTGGCGGTGCATATCCCATTGACGTCGCTCGCGGTCGATCGGCCCTCGACAAAGGTCTATTTCCCGGCAGGGCGGCCAACGTCGTCGCAGCGCTCAGCGGCGCAGCAGCACGTACACGACCGCGATCGCCAGCGCGATCTGCCCGAACGACAGCGCCGTGCCGAGGTTCACCGCGCCGAGCGCGCCGGCCAGCGCGCTGGCGAGCACGAACGCGCCGAAGATCAGCAGCAGGTCGGCGCCAACGCGCGAACGCGCGCGGCGCGGCTCGCGCGCGGGCGACCGCGGCTCGTCCGACGTCTTGGCCGGTCGGTCGCCTGTCGTCGGACGCTTGCTCATGCGCCGCCGGCCGCCCGCTCGAGCGCCGCCACGAGCGCCGCCGTGTCCAGCTGCGGGTCCTGCGCCGCCAGCAGCAGCTCCGCCGCGTGCCGTCCTCCGAGCGCGCGCAGGCCGCGCTCGCCGTGCTCGTGCGCGTAGTCGGCCAGCGCGTTGGCGCGACGCGCGCGCAGCCGGCGCTCGCCGATGTCGCTGCTCGCACGGTGCTCGCGCAGGGCCGCAACCAGCTCGTCGACGCCCTGCGGCGGCGACAGCGAGGAGACGGCCACGACGCTCGTCGAGGGGGAGCCCAGCGAGCGCAGCGCCGCGCTCACGTCGCGTCTGGTGCGCGTTGCGATCTGGCCGAGGTCGGCCTTGGTGACGACGAGCACATCGGGGATCTCCATGATGCCCGACTTCAAGAACTGCAACACGTCGCCGCTGCCCGGCTGCACGACGACGGCCACCGTGTCGGCGACGTCGGCGACCTCCGTCTCGGCCTGGCCGACGCCGACCGTCTCGATCACCACGACGTCGAACGCCGCCGCCAGCGCGTGCGCCGCCGCGCGCGTGGCCCAGGCCAATCCGCCGACTCGCTCGCCGGCCGAGGTCGAGCGGATGAACACGTCGCGGTCGCCCGGGTCGAACTCGATGCGCGCGCGATCGCCCAGCAGCGCGCCGCCCGAGCGCCGCGAGCTGGGATCGACGGCGAGCATCGCCACGCTCTGCCCGTCGGCGCGCCAGGCGCGCAGCAGGGCCGACAGCAGCGTCGACTTGCCCGCGCCGGGCGGCCCGGTGACGCCGATCACGTGCCCCGGCGCCTCGCCGCCGAGCGCCGCCGGCGCGACCTGCGCCAGCAGCGCCGCCGCCTCCTGGCGATCCTGCGCGGTCGTGCTCTCCAGCAGGTTCAGCGCGGCCGGCGCGGCGCTCACGTCTGCATCGCGCAGGCGCGCGCCGAGCCCCGCTCCGACCCCCTCGGCACCCAGATCGACGGGACCCACCCCTTCGGGGCGTGCGCCCGTCGGCCGCGGCGCCCGGCTCACGCCGAGCCGTTGACGGAGGCGCCGGCGCCCGCCACCGGCACGGGGCCGTCCGCGCCCAACAGCTCCACGATGTCGCGCATGATGCGTGTGATGTCGAAGTCCTTCGGCGTGTACACCGCGGCGACGCCCGCCTGGCGCAGCGCCGCGACGTCCTGCTCGGGGATGATCCCGCCGACGACCACCGGCGCCTGCACGCCCGCCTCGCGCAGCGCGTCGATCACCGCCGGGATCAGCTCGCGGTGCGAGCCCGAGAGGATCGACAGGCCGATCACGTGCACGCCCTCCTGCAGCGCCGAGGCGGCGATCTGCGCCGGCGTCAGGCGGATCCCCTCATACACGACGTCCATGCCCGCGTCGCGCGCCCGCACGGCGATCTTCTCGGCGCCGTTGGAGTGCCCGTCCAGGCCCGGCTTGCCGACGAGGATCTTCGGGCGCCGGCCCAGCTTCTCCTGCAGGCGCGTGACCTGCTCGCGCAGCTCGTCGAGATCTGCGTCGGCCGGCGCAGCGGCGGCCTCGCCGACGCCCGTCGGAGCGCGGTAGCTGCCGAACACCTCGCGCAGCGCGCGCGCCCACTCGCCGGTCGTCGCGCCGGCGCGCGCGGCCGCGATCGTCGCGACCATCAGGTTCTGCGAGCCGTCCTGCTCGGCGGCCGCCTGCGCCAGCTCGCCCAGGGCCTCGTCGACGGCCGCCTGGTCGCGCTGCGCGCGCCATTCGCGCAGCGCCGCCACCTGTTCGGCTTCCACGGCCGGGTCGACCACGAGGATGCCTCCCTCGGCGTCGGCGGTCAGCGGCGACTGCTCGGACTCGGTGTAGCGGTTCTGGCCCACGACGACCTGCTCGCCGCTCTCGATGCGCCGGATGCGCTCGCGGTGCGAATCGACCAGCGCGCCCTTCATGTACGCCACCGCCTCGACAGCGCCGCCGTGCTCGGCCACCACGGCCAT
>Ga0105237_10001435_pt1 | contig 31496 bp, 25 predicted proteins | sample KBSC24metaG_FD_81520 | JGI IMG/M metagenome (GOLD analysis project Ga0105237, IMG submission 81520) | Corn rhizosphere microbial communities from Kellogg Biological Station, Michigan, USA - KBS C2-4 metaG | ecosystem: Host-associated > Plants > Roots > Rhizosphere > Soil | place: Michigan, USA... | reverse complement strand
GGATCGGAAAACGGACTGCTCAGAAGGCATGGCGCACGCCGATCTGGGTGCCCGTGAGGTGTTCGCCCGCACGCGGCCACGCCGAGCCCGCGTCCACCGAACTCGGCCATAGACCGAACCGCGCGGTGCCTTCGTTGTTCAGGCGGGAGACGAGCGCGTAGATCGTGGTGCGCTTCGACAGGAAATAGAAGTAGCCCGCCGCCGCCAGCGATGCGTCGGCGTCGGTCTCCGCGGCGGTGCGGCGCCGGCTCCATGAGGCCCGGATCTCTCCAAGGCCGAGCGGCACGGTCGCGCCGAGCATGTAGCCGTGCAGCTTCGGGAGGCCTTCGACATCGCTCTGCATCGCGTACCCGTGCAGCTTGACGCCGTCGAAGCGGTAGCTCGCGCCGACCGTCACCACCGTCTGATCGACGGTTGCCGCGGCGGGCTGCGCAGCCGCCGCTCCATTGAGCTTGGTGCGGTCCACGCTGAGCCCGGCGAAGAGGCGATCTGCGGTGTAGTCGAGATGCAGATGGGTGGAGCGGCCCGGCGTGGCACCTTCCGGCGCCGTGACCATCAAGCGTGCGGTGAATCCCGCGAACGTCGGCGTCGCATACTGCACCGCATTGTTCAGCGTGGACGCGAAGCCCCGAACGTTGCCCGGGGTCGCCTGGAACAGCGTGAGTATCGCCCCCTGGCTCGCGCGGTAGAACGGGTCGGCCTTCAGCGAGACCCACATTCCGGGCCCGTACTGGCTTCCCAGCTGAACATAGCCGAGGCTCGCCTGCCCGATGCCGAGGTAGGCCTCGCGGCTCCAGAACTGCCCCGGGCTGAACTGGGTTCCGGTGTCGGCGTTGAACCAGTGCTCGAGCTTGAAGTACGCGCGAGCGTTGTCGCCCAGGTCTTCCGCGCCGCGGAAGCCGAGCGACGAGCCGTCGCTCGACACATAGGTGCCGGTCCTGGCGCCGCCGCTCGACACGCCGCCGTAGTGGATCGAGTTGACCGACACGTCCACCCGGCCGTACATCGCGACGCCTGTCGGTGGAATGGATTGAGCGCGCACGAGTGCCGGAAGCACGCACATGGCCAAGGCGATTGCAGTCGTTCTCATGTCTGTTCTTCTCCGCCGAACCCGGAAGCCATGCGCCCCCCGGTTGGTTCGTTGCTCGCGTTAGTCGGTCCGGGTCACGATGAGCGCATCCAGCGCCATCGCACCCTGGCCCTGGGGATAGGCCACCAGCGGGTTGACGTCGATTTCGACGATGTCGCTGCGCGTGCGCATGAGCCTTCCGATGCGGGTCACCACGTCCACTACCGCGTCCAGATCCACCGGCGGCGTTCCGCGGAAGCCGTTGAGCAGCTTCGCGCCCTTGAGTGCCTGCAGCCGTTCCCGGATCGCCGCCGCGGGAAGGTCTGCCGGGAGCAGCTGCACGTCGCCGATCGCTTCGACCCAGACGCCGCCGAGGCCCACCATGAGGATCGGCCCCCACTGCGGATCGCGGCTGGCGCCGACGGCCAGTTCGACGCCGCGCGGTCCCATGGCTTCGACCAGCACTCCGTCGAGTTGCAGCGTCGGGTCCGCCCCCGCCACGTTGGCGTGCAGCTGCCGCCACGCCGCGAGCAGCGCCTCGTCGCCGCCGATGCCCAGCAGCACGCCGCCGACCTCGCTCTTGTGCGCCAGCGATGCGGCCTGCGCCTTCAGCACCACCGGGTATCCGATGCGTCCGGCGATCTCGAGCGCCTCGTCCGTCGTCTTCGCGAGGCTTCCCCGGGGTGTCGCGATGCCGATGGCGCGCAGCAACTGCTTGCCGACCCACTCCGCCTGCGTGCCCGTGCCGAGCCGGGGAAGACCGTCGTAGGGCAGCGCCTGCGGGCGCGGCGTCGAGGCGGCGAGCCTGCGGCCGTAGCGGCTGAGACGTGCCAGGGCACGCATCGCCCGCTCGGGAGAACGCATGACGATGGCCTGGGTTTTGCGGGCCAGGTCGACGAAGGCGGGTGCGAGCGCGACGTCCTCGTTCTGCATCACGAAGATCGCGGGCTTGCGGTGTCCTTCCAGGCCGGACACGAAGGCCTGCAGCCACACCACCGAGGCATCGGGGCTGGGCATGGGCAGCGACGCGAGCAGGCTGCCCACGGCCGGGTCGCTTGCCAGCGCCCTCGCGCCGAGCTCGATGAGCTCGGGGCGCCAGCTGACCAGCGTTCCGAGGTCGAGCGGATTGCGCGGGGGCGTGTACTCCGGCAGCTTCCTGCGCAGAGCGGCGACCTGCGGCTCGGACAGCGGCGGCATTTCCAGGCCGAGGGGTTCGACGTAGTCCTGGGTGATGCCGCACAGCGCGCCCGATGCGGTCACCAGGCCCAGGCCCGCGGTGGGCGGCTCGGGGAAGCGCAACAGCAGCTGGCCGAGGTCGATGGCCTCCTCCAGGCTGTCGACCACGCAGACGCCTGCGTGCTCGGCCATCAGCTGCATCGCGGCATGATTGCCCGCCAGGGCGCCGGTGTGCGATCGTGCCGCGGCCTGCGACTTCTCGCTGCGCCCGGGGTGGAACAGGACCACGCCCTTGCCCCGTGCCCGAGCGCGCCGCGCCGCGGCGAGAAACCCCGAGGCCCCGCGGATCTGCTCGGCGTAGATGACGACGGCGCCGGTGCGCTCGTCCTCCACGAAGAAGTCGATCATCTCCGCCAGCCCGATCTGGGCCTCGTTGCCGGTGGTCATCATGTAGGAGACCGGCACGCCGCGCGCCAGCAGCGACGCGCCGAAGTGTGCGCCGATGCCGCCGCTCTGCGCCACGATCGCGACCGCCTTGCCGGCGGCAGGGTCGAGCTTGGGCGGCAGCACCAGTTCCACCAGCATGACGTAGAACGCATCGACGTAGTTGAAGTAGCCGACGGTGTTCGGCCCGAGCAGCGTCATGCCGCCGGCGCGCGCCGTCTCGGCGATCGCGCGCTGCAGGGCTCGCCCTTCTTCGCCCATCTCGGCGAAGCCGGATGCGAAGCACACCGCGCCGCGCACCTGGCGCGCCACGCAGGCGCGCACGGTCTCGTGCACCGCTTCGGCAGGCATCATCAGGATGGCGAGTTCGACGCCGATTGGCAGTTGCGCGACTTCCCGCAACACAGGCCGGCCCTGGATCTCGCCGCCGCTGCGGCCTACGAGGTGGATCTCCCCCTCGTACCCGCCGTCGATCAGGTTGTTCATCACCACTTGCCCGGCCGAACCGGGTTTGGACGACATGCCGACGATCGCCACGGACTCGGGTCGGAACAGGACCCGCAGGTTCGAGGGCGCCGACGCATCCGCTGGCTTGCCGGGTTGCGGCTGTTCGATGCTCATGTCTCTCTCCTTGGTTTACGGTCTCACGTGTTCGGCGGTCCGCCGCGCTCGCCTTCGCCGGACGCAGCTCGCGCCCGAGCCGGCCGCCTTCGTTGCATTGGTTGAACCCGGCCTCCGCGTGCCGGGCGGCGTCATCGCGGAGCGAGCCGCACGGCGCCGTCGGTGCGTACCACCTCGCCATTCAGGCAAGGGTTGCCGACGAAGTGCGCGACCAGGCCGGCGAACTCGTCGGGATCACCCGCCTTGCGCGACTCGGAGCGCCCCGCTCAGCGCGTTGCGCTTCGCCGGCCGGTGGAGGGTGATGCGGCCGATCGGGCCTTCGGCCGAGACCAGGAGCAGCGGCTCCTGAGAAGGGTTGAGCGATTGCATGCGTCCGTCTCCCTGACCCTGCTGGTGCCCGCCGAGGGCGGCCAACATTGTTAGCATGATTAACAATATACGAGGCTAACAATTAACGGGCAAGCTAAGATCGACCTGTCGATACCCGAGGTTTCCCTTAGCCGCCCACCGTCCGCATGTGCTCCGACAGATCCATCGCGTCCGCCCCAACCGCACCCGAGGGTGTTGCCAAGGCGAGCGACAACGGCACCGAGCAGGTCGGGGCTGCGGGCGCGGTCGACCTGCTGACCGGAAACATCGGATACCTGATCAATCGCGCGGCGTTGCGCTGCTACCAGTCGCTCGCGCGTCGCCTGCCGCCGGAGATGTCGCCGGCGCGCCTGACGGCGTTGTCGATGATCGGCAGCAATCCCGGTATGAACCAGACCGAGCTGGGCGCGATGCTCGACATCGCCAATCCCAGCGTCGTCAGGGTGGTCAACGCCCTCGAAGGCATGGGCTACGTCCTGCGGACGCCGATCGACAGGCGCAGCTATGCGTTGACGCTGACCGAGCTCGGCGGGAAGGAACTGGGCCGGACACGCGAGCTCGTCCAGGAAAGCGAGGAGGAGGTTCTGAGCGACCTGTCGTCGCCGGAGCGATCGATGCTGCTGCTCTTCCTGCAGAGAGTGGCGGACAAGGATCCTCGGCGCGATCCGATCAAGCAGATCCGGCCGTAGACGGAAACCGGAACCCCAAACTCACGAGGCAAACGCGCTCGGCGATTGATGGAACTTCGGGCTAAACCCTCGTCAGCCGCCGCGAATTCACCGGGTCGCGAAAGAGCAGCGGATGCTCGACCGTGCGCGGCTTCTCCGCCGCGCTGACCGCATCCTCGACGAGATGGTGCTGCGGGCTCTTGATGCACACCGGATCGGCGGCATCCGCATCCTTGGCCAGCAGGTAGGCCTGGCAGCGGCAGCCGCCGAGATCGACTTCCTTCAACTCGCAGCTCGAACACGGCTCCTTCATCCAGCCGGTGCCGCGGTAGTGGTTGAAGCCCTCGCTGTCGAACCAGATGTCCTTCAGCGGCATGTCGCGCACATTCGGGAACGTCAGGCCCGGCAGCATGCGCGCGGTGTGGCAGGGCAGCGCAGTGCCGTCGGGTGCCACGGTCAGGAACATGCTGCCCCAGCCGTTGACGCACTTCTTCGCCTTGCCCTCGTGATAGTCGGGGGCGACGAAGAAGATGCGCATCGATTCGCCCAGCCTGGCGCGCCACTCGTCGGTGACCTGCTCGGCGCGGCGCAGCTGCTCGTGCGTCGGCAGCAGCTGGTCGCGGTTCAGGAAGGCCCAGGAGTAGTACTGGGTGTTGGCGATCTCCAGGTACTCGGCGCCCATCTCGTGGGCCATCGCGATGATGCGGTCGATATGGTCGATGTTGAGCCGGTGGATGACGACGTTCATCACCATCGGCCAGCCCTGGTCCTTGATGATCTTCGCGACCCTGTTCTTCAGCGCGAAGGTCTTGGTGTGCGAGAGGAAGTCGTTCATCTCGCGGGTCGAGTCCTGGAACGACAGCTGGACGTGGTCGAGCCCGGCCTCCTTCAGGGCCTTGGCGCGCTGCTCGGTCAGGCCGATGCCCGAGGTCAGCAGGTTGCTGTAGAAGCCGAGCCGGCGCGCCTCGGCGACGATCTCTTCGAGGTCGTCGCGCACCAGCGGCTCGCCGCCGGAGAGGCCGAGCTGCACCGCACCCATCGCGCGGCCTTCACGCAGGACCTTGATCCAGTCGGCGGTGGAGATCTCGTCTTCCTGCTTCGCGAAGTCGACCGGGTTGTAGCAGAAGACGCAGTGCAGCGGGCAGCGGTAGGTGAGCTCCGCGAGCAGCCACAGCGGGGGGCCGGGGCGGGTCTTCAGGTCCATGTCAGCCACCGCTGCTTGCCTGCCATCTCGACGAAGGCGATCACGTCGCCTTCGAGGCCCTGGGTGTCGAAGGCGGTCTCCAGTTCGGCCACGATGGCCGCGATGTCGCGTCCGCCGTCGCAGCGTTTCATGATCTCGCCGGCGCTGCCGTTGAGCTTGACCATGCCCTCGGGGTAGAGCAGCACATGGCAGTCCTGCGCCGGTTCCCACTGCAGCCGGAAGCCGGGGCCGACGCGCGGCGTGGTGGCGGAGGTGATGGCCGTCACGCCGTGACCCCGTACTTCTGCGCCATCGCATCGTTCATCGCCCACAGGATGTCGAGCTTGAACTGCAGGATCTCCAGCGCCCGCTCCTGCAGCGCACGCGTGTCGAAATGGCTCAAGGTGATCGCGAGGCCCTGCTCGACGTCGCGCCGCGCCTGGCTCACCCGGTTGCGGAAGTAGCTCATGCCTTCGGGTTCGATCCACGGGTAGTGCTCGGGCCAGGTGGCGAGGCGCTGCTTGTGGATCTCGGGCGCGAAGAGCTCGGTCAGCGACGAGCAGACCGCCTCCTGCCACGGTGCGCGCCGCGCGAAGTTGACGTAGGCATCGACCGCGAAGCGCACTGCCGGCGCGACGTGCCGCAAGTCCTTCACCTCCTCGCGCGTCAGCCCGACCGCCTCGGCCAGCCGCAGCCAGGCCTCGATGCCGCCGGCATCCTTGACGCCTCCGAGTTCGAAGCCGTCGTGGTCGAGGATGCGCTGCACCCAGCCGCGGCGCACCTCGGCGTCCGGGCAGTTGGAGATCACCGCGCCGTCCTTGATCGGAATCGCGATCTGGTAGTACCAGCGGTTCGCGACCCAGCCCTGCACCTGCTCGCGCGTCGCGCGGCCGGTGTTCAGCATCACGTTGAACGGGTGGTGGATGTGGTACGAGCGGCCGCGCTCGCGCAGCTTGGCTTCGAAGTTGGCACGGTCCCAGGCGGGCTCGCCGGCGGCAGCCGCTGGGGTCTCGAAAATCATCTCCGCACGCATCGTCACAGCCGTATCTCCATGCCGTCCTCGCTGACCTCGATGCCCGCCGCCTGCAGCGCCGCGCGCTCGGCCGAGTCTTCATCGAGGATCGGGTTGGTGTTGTTGATGTGGATCAGCAGCTTGCGCGTGCGCGCCGGCAGCTTGCCCAGCCACTCGATCATGCCGCCGGCGCCGGATTGCGGCAGGTGGCCGATCTCGCGCGCGTGTTTCTTGCTGATGCCAAGGCGCAGCATCTCGTCATCGGTCCAGAAGGTGCCGTCGACCAGCACCGCGTCGACACGGCTCATCGCGTCGAACACCGGCGGCGTGATCGCGCCCAGGCCGGGTGCGTAGAACAGGCTCGCGCCGCTGCGCGTGTCGCTGATCGTCATGCCGATGTTGTCGCCGTCCACCGATTGTTCGCGGTGCGGCGAATACGGCGCCGCCTTGCTCGCCAGCGGCATCGCACGGAACGCCAGCCCGGCCGCGCCGGGCACTTCAAAGGCTGCGCCGTCGAGCGCGATGCGCCGGCGATTCACGCCGCAGTAGTGGCCGAGCACGCGCAGCACCGGGTTGCCCTGGCTCAGGTCTTCCTCGACCGGGTCGGTGCACCAGATCGGCAGCGGCGCGCTGCGCTCGCGCAGCATGAAGAGGCCGGTGGCGTGGTCGATCTGGCCATCCATCAGCACAACGCCGGCGATCGCGCTGTCGCGGATCGCGCGCGCTGGCTGCAGCGCGGGGCGGCTGCGGATCTGCTCGAGGATGTCGGGCGAGGCGTTGAAGAGCACGCCGTCGACGCCGTCGTCGGGGCGCACGAAGATCGAGGATTGGGTGCGCGCCTTGGCGCGCAGGCTGCCGGCTCTCAGGCCGGCGCAATTCGAGCAGTTGCAGTTCCACTGCGGGAAGCCGCCGCCTGCTGCCGAGCCGAGAACGGTGATGCGCATCGAGAGCCCGTGAACGCGAAAGGGACCATCCAGTAAAACCGACGCCCTGGGGGTTGCCCAGGGCGCCGGGCGGAACGTGGAACGCTTAGCGCGCCGCGACGTACATCGTGATTTCGAAGCCGAAACGGAAATCGCAGGCTTGCGGGGTTTGCCAGGTCATCAAGGGTCTCCTTCACTGAAATCACAGCGCCGGACGGCGACTGCGGGGATACAAATCCCATGACGAATGCTCGCGCTCCGCGGCCGCCGCACCCAGCCCGGCGGCCATGAAAGAGACCTCATGATTTTCATGAATGACGTGGTTTCCAACGCGTCGACCCTTCTGGATAACCCGGTGGTAATCTGTTGCCGGATCGACTCCAGCACAACATGAATTCGCCTTTGTCTCAGCCGCCGTCGGCCCCCGACCCGCGCGGGACGGGCGCACGACGCGCGGACGAAGTTGCGCAGGCCCAGCACCGCCAGGCGCTGATCGAGGTCGAGCGGCGCTCGCTGCTCGGCCTGTTCATCCACCTGCCGGCGTGGCTGCTGGTCGTGATGTCGAGCGGGCTGTACCGCCGGGAGCTGCCGCTGTGCCTGCTGGTTGGCGCGCTGCTGCTCGCCAACGTGGCCGCCCGCCTGGTGCTGCATCAGCGCTTTGCCGCGCTGGTCGAGCGCCGCCCGCGCCTGGCGCAGCAGCTCTTCTTGTCATTGCTGCTGAGCAGCGCCACGGTGTGGGGCGTGCTGCTCGCGGTGTCTTCCTTCTGGCCGCCGCTGTCGTCGGCGCACCTGACCGTGATGCTGGTTGCGCTCGCCGTCTGCGCGGCCGGCACGATGAACCTGGCCTTGCTCCGCAGCGTGCGCATCGGCATGCCGCTCGCGCTCGCCGGGCCCTTCGTCGTCGTCCTGCTCAGCAACATCAACGCGGACGATGGTTTTCTCGCGCTGCTGATCGCGCTCTTCCTGGGCTACGTGGGCATCGTTTCCGGCAGCGTGCAGCGCGACTACTGGGGCGCGGTGCATGCCAACGCGCTGCTCGCGTTGCGCGCAGAGGAGCTCGAGCGCCTGAGTGTCACCGATGCGCTGACGCAGGTGCACAACCGCCTGTATTTCGATCGCCGTGTCGCCGAGGAGTGGACTCGCGCGCAGCGCGGCGGCGAACCGATCACCGTGCTGATGATCGATCTCGACCACTTCAAGCGCGTCAATGACGACCACGGCCATCCGTTCGGGGATCTGTGCCTGAAGGAATCCGCGGCGGCGCTGCAGCGCGTGCTCTATCGACCCGGCGACCTGCTGGCGCGCTATGGCGGCGAGGAGTTCGTCGTGCTGCTGCCCGGGACCGACGCCCCCGCCGGCCTGACGGTGGCCGAGCGCCTGCTGGCCGCGGTCGGCAAGCTGGTGCTGGCATCGTGCGACGGGCCGGTCCATATCAGCTGCAGCATCGGCGCCGCGACCTGCTGGCCCGCTCCGCACGCCGAGTGGCGCGAGCTGCTCGCCCAGGCCGACGAGGCGCTCTACCGCGCCAAGGCGGAAGGCCGCAACCGGGTCGTTGCCAACGTCAGCGGGCGGCCGGGCCGGCTCAGCCTGGTGACGTCGGGGACGCCATGAAACAGGCCTGCGACTTTTTCTTCAGTCCGCAGATTGCACGTCGATAACAGAGAGGCCAGACCACACCCACCTCCTGCCGCAGCTCAGCATGACCGCGTTCGACACGTCCGACCCTCGGGTGGAGGCCGGTGCGCGGAAGGCGCCGGCGGCGCAAGACGGCACCGGTCTCACAGCGGCGCAGCACCGCCGGATGCTGATCGACGTGGAACGCCGCTCGATCGGCGGTCTCTTCGTGCACCTGCCGGCCTGGCTGACGCTGGCGGTTTCGGCCGGCTTGGTCACGCGGATTCCGGGATGGGTCGCAGGCATCGCCTTGTTCATGCTGATCAACGCGCTCGGGCGCTTCGCGCTGCGCCGCCGCTTCGCGGCATTGGTGGCGCGGCGCGCCGCTCTGGCCGAAGCCCTGTTCCTGAGCCTGCTGCTGAGCAGCGCCGCGGTCTGGGGCGGCGTGCTCACCGCAGCCTATCTATGGCCGCCGATGATGCCGGCGCACGATGCGACGCGCTTCGTCGTGCTCGCGATCTGCGCGGGGGTCACGATGACCTTGTCGATGTTGAAGCCCGCCGGCATCGGCATGCCGCTGCTGCTGTTCGGACCCTACATGCTCGCGCTGCTGACGCATGCCACGCTGGCCGCGGGCTTGCTGGCCGTGCTGCTGCTGATCTTCCTCGGCTATCTCATGGTGGTTTCGCGCCTGGTGCAGCGCGACTACTGGGCGGCGGTGCGCGCCCATGCACTGCTGGCAGAGCGTGCCCAGGCCTTCGAGCAATTGAGCATCACCGATGCCTTGACCCAGGTCTACAACCGCCTGCACTTCGATCGCATCATCACGCAGGAATGGGCGCGCGCGCAGCGAAGCGGCGACCTGGTGACGGTGCTGATCGTCGATCTGGATCATTTCAAGCGCATCAACGATGTCCACGGCCATCCCTTCGGCGATGTCTGCCTGAAGGCGGCCGCGGCGGCGCTGCGCGGCGTGGTCGTCCGCCCCGCCGATGTGCTGGCACGCTATGGCGGCGAGGAGTTCGTCGTGCTGCTGCCGGGCACCGATGTGGCGGGCAGCCTGGCGGTGGCGCAGCGGCTGTTGCAGGCGGTCGGCAATCTGGCGCTGGCCTCGCCGCTGGGCAGCGTCAGCCTCAGTTGCAGCATCGGCGCGGCGACGATGCGGCCGATGCCCGGAGTCGACTGGATGACGCTGATGTCGCAGGCGGACGCAGCGCTCTATCGCGCCAAGGCCGAGGGGCGCAACCGGGTGGTGCTGGCCGAGCGCTGGCCGCCGGGCGTGTTGGCGCAATCGGCCGAGCAGACGATGGCCTGAACGCGCTCAGCCGCGCTGGAACAGCAGCACCGAGTTCGTGCCGCCGAAGGCAAAGGAATTGCTGATTGCCGCCTCCAGCGCGCCTGCACGTTCCCCTGCCTGCAGCACCAGGTTCATCTGGCAGGCCGGATCGACGCTCTCGCAATGGGCGTTCGGCGGCATTTGCCGGTGGTGCAGCGCGAGCACCGTGATCACCGCTTCGAGCGCGCCTGCGGCGCCGAGCAGATGGCCGTGCAGGGCCTTGGTCGAGCTGACGCGCAGTTCGCCGATCGCGTCGCCCCAGACGCTGGCCAGCGCCTCGCGTTCGACCGGGTCGCCGATGCGTGTCGCGGTGCCGTGGGCGTTGCAGTAGCCGATGTCGCGCGGCTGCAGCCCGGCGCGCCGCAGCGCGGCACGCAGCGCGCGCGCCTGGCCGGGCGCATCCGGCTTGGTCAGGTGCGTCGCGTCGCAGCTGAGGCCCCAGCCGCTGAGCGCGGCATAGCTGCGCGCGCCGCGGCGGCGGGCACGTTCGGCCGATTCCAGGATCAGGAAGCCGGCGCCCTCGCCGAGCGCGAAGCCGCTGCGGTCGGCGGCGAACGGGCGTACCGAGCGTGCCGCCTCGTCCGGCGCGGCGACGCTGGCCAGCGTCTGCATCGCCTGCCAGGCCAGCACCACGCCCGGCACGATCAAGGCCTCGCTGCCGCCGGCGATCGCCAGGTCGACGTCGCCCGCCTGCACCGCCTTCGCCGCCTCGGCGATCGCCACCGAGGACGAGGCGCAGGCCACCGAGTAGGTCAGCACCGGCCCGTTGACGCCGTGGCGCAGCGCCACGTGGGAGGCGGGCGCGTTCGGCATGAAGGCGGGCACGGTCAGCGGCGGCACGCGCGGGCCGCCGCGGTAGGCAGTCTCGAGCGACGCGGCGCCGCCCATGCCGCAGCCGGCGAAGACACCGATGCGCTCCGGATCGACGTCGCCGAGATCGCCGGCATCCTTCATCGCCAGGCTGGCGGCTGCGACCGCGAGCTGGCTCACGCGGTCGACGCCGGCCAGCTGCAGCTTGGTGAACCAGCGCAGTTCGTTGAACGGCGCGGTGGCCGCGGCGGCCGGCTTCGGCAGTTCGGGAAACACCGGCTTGATCGCCGATTCGCCGCGCATCAGCGCCGCGAACATCGCCTCGGGATCGTCGCCATGCGGCGTCACGACGCCCAGCCCGGTGACGACGACGCCATTCATGCGGAGGGCGCCGAGGGCGCCGGGTGCACCGTTTGCTGAATTTCCACCGGGGGCACCACCGGTACTGCGTCGCCGGCCTTGGCCGGCTGCGCCGCCTTGGCCGCCAGGGTCTTGTCGACCAGCGCCGCGAGCTGCGCCAGCGTGTCGAGGTTGGGGTCGTCGTCCGGCAGCCGGATCGAAAAATGATCCTCGACCGCGAAGATGAATTCGACCAGTGCCAGCGAGTCGAAGCCCTTTTCGCGCATGGACTCGTTCGGATCGAGCGCCGAGGCCTCGATGCCGTACTTCTCGTGGACCAAGTCCTGCAATGCCTGAAGAGAACTCATGGTGCGATGCCCGTCGTCGTGTCGGCCGTTGATCGATCTTGCCGGGCGGGGCACCTGGCCATGCCCCGCCCGCAGGTCAGTCCCCTCCTCGCCCGGTGCTTCGCTCCGGCCCGGGTCGTTCAGGGCTCGATGGTATCCGCTGCGAGCGCCGCCCCGGCGCGGGCCCGGCGCGCCGGGCGCCAGCGCAGCGACGGCAGCGCGAAGGCGAGGCCGAGCAGCGCCCCGGCGATCACGTCCAGCACCACGTGCTGCTTGATCGCCAGGGTCGAGTAGGCGATGGCGAGGAACCACAGCAGGTTGGCCAGGCGCAGCCAGTTCGGCGCGCGCACCCGACGCAGCAGCTCTTCGATGCGCAGCACCGAGAAGATCGCGATCGCGACGTGCATCGACGGGCAGGCATTGCCGCCCGCGTCCGCCCCCTGCAAGGTGGCGAAGCCGGGGAAGCCGGAAACGTCCGCGGTCAGCGGCGGCACCTCGGTGGGCCAGAAATAGAAGATCGCGAGCCCGGTGATGCACAGCGCGCCGGACCAGAGCCCGTACACCACCAGGTCGACGAAGCTCGATTGCAGGCCGGGCGCGATGCCGACGTAGATCCACAGCGTCAGGTAGGCGACGATGGCCGCCGGCTGCAGCGGGATCGCGGTGTCGAGCGCGGTCAGCGGCATCTGCAGCACCGGGTAGGCGGGATTCCTCAGCAGATGGAAATAGCCGACGAAGAAGAGCCAGGTCCAGGCCGTGATGCCGGCCGTCTTCAGCAGCAGCAGATGCCGCATGCGCTGCGCGAGTTCGGCCTTCCAGCCCTGCGTCGCCGGGGGCGCCATCTGCAGCCCGATCAGGAAGTTCATGGGTTGTATCGATTCATTGCGGGGCGCAGCTTATCCCGCGCCGCGCATCCAGCGCGACAGGGTGTCGAACATCGCGGCGACGTCGATCGGTTTGGCGATGTGATCGTTCATGCCGGCGGCGAGCGCCTTCTCGCGGTCGCCGGCCATCGCGTTGGCGGTCATCGCGATGATCGGCAGGGCCTGCCACTGCGGCTCGGCGCGGATCGCGCGCGTCGCCTGGTAGCCGTCCATCACCGGCATCTGGCAGTCCATCAGCACGCCGTCGAAGCCGTTGGCGCGCAGCGCGGCGATCGCCTCGCGGCCGTCGTTCGCAAGCGTCACGACGACGCCGGCTTCGCTCAGCAGCTCGACCGCCAGCTCCTGGTTGATCGCGTTGTCCTCCACCAGCAGCACGCGCAGGCCGCGCAGCAGGTCGCGCTGCGACGGGGCCGCCTCATGGCGGCGGCCGTCGCGCGCCTCGTCGCGCCGCGGGCTGCCGAGCGCGGCGGCGCAGGCGTCGTACAGCGCCAGCGGCGTGACCGGCTTGGCCAGCACCTCGGCCACCTCGAACCGGCACTCGGCAAGCCGCTCCAGCAGCTCCTCGCGGCCGAAGGCGGTCATCATCACGATCGCCGGGGCGCGCTCGCGCAGGCTGTCGCGCAGCTGGTGCGCGCATTCGATGCCGTCCATGCCCGGCATCTTCCAGTCGATCAGCAGCAGGGCGAACGGATCGTCGGCCGCCGCCAGCGCGACTGCACGCTGCGCATCCCAGCCGTCGCGCGCCGGCTCGGCGCGCAGGCCGATATCGGCGGCGAGGCCGACCAGGATCTTGCGCGCGCTGGCGTTGTCGTCCACCACCAGCAGGCGGGCCGGCCGCCGGTTGTCGAAGCGCAGCGGCTGGGCCGCCGCCCCGGACCTGGCTTGCAGCCCGAAGTGCAGATCGAAGAAAAAGCTGCTGCCCACGCCCAGCGTGCTGCGCACGCCGAGACTGCCGCCCATCAGGCCGACCAGGTGATGGCTGATCGCGAGGCCCAGGCCGGTGCCGCCGTAGCGGCGCGAGGTCGAGGCATCGGCCTGCATGAAGGGCTGGAAGAGGCGCGACTGCTGCTCCGCCGTCATGCCCACGCCGGTGTCGCTGACCGAAAAGCGCAGGTGCACGCTGTTGCGCTGCTGCGCCAGCCGGTCGATCGCGACGATGACCTCGCCGCGTTCGGTGAACTTGATCGCGTTGTTGCCCAGGTTGACCAGCACCTGGCCGAGCCGCAGCGGATCGCCGACGAGCGCGGTCGGCAAGTCGGCCGGGCTCGAGAACAGCAGCTCGACGCCCTTGTCCTCGCCCTTCAGGCCGACCAGGTTGGCGAGGTTCTCGAGCACGTCGCCGAGATCGAAGGCCACCTGCTCGACGTCGAGCATGCCGGCTTCGATCTTCGAAAAATCCAGGATGTCGTTGATCAGGCCGAGCAGCGATTGCGCCGAGCGCTCGACCTTGCGCACGTAGTTGTGCTGGCGCGCATCCAGCCCGCTCTTCAGCGCCAGCCGCGACATGCCGAGGATCGCGTTCATCGGCGTGCGGATCTCGTGGCTCATGTTGGCGAGGAATTCGCTCTTCGCTCGGGTCGCGCCTTCGGCCGCCTCGCGCGCGCGCTTCAGCTCGCTGACGTCGACCGCGATCGCGCCGATCGCGTAGGCCGTGCCGTCGTCGTCGCGCACCGGGAACTTGTGCATCTGGAAGGTGCGCACGATGCCGTCGAGCCGGGATTCGTCCTCGCTGCGCAGCGGCCGGTTCTCGGCCAGCACGAGGCGATCCTGCGCCGTCAGGCGGCCGCTCGCCTCGGCGTCGAAGACTTCGCCGGCCTGCAGGCCGATCAGCGACCGGCCGGGCTGGCCGACACTTTCCGCGAAGGCGCGGTTGTGCAGCAGGTAGCGCCCGTTCAGATCCTTCAGCGAGATCATCGCCGGCGTGCTGTCGAGGATGGCCTGCAGCAGGTTGCCGCTGCGCTGCAGCTCGCGCGTGCGCTCCTGCACCTTGGCTTCGAGCCCGGCATAAACGCGCGCGCTGTCGAGCGAGATCGCCGCCTGCGCCGCGAGCTGATCCAGCACCGACAGCCGCGCCAAGGTGAAGACGTGCGAGATCTCGGCGTGTTCGAGGTAGAGCGCCCCCAGCAGCTGGCCCTGGCGCAGGATCGGCAGGGCCAGCACCGAGCGCGGCTGGCGCGCAGTGAGGCGCGCATCGGCGGCGAAGGGATGCGGCGCGAGGGCATCGTCGATCAGCACGCGCTCGCGCGTGCGCCGCACGTAGGCGAGCAGGCTGCCGGGCAGCTGCTGCTCCGCTTCGGCAGCGCTTCGCTCGGACTGCGCGATCACCTGCACGATCACGCGCTCGCGCTCGACATGGGCTGTGGCGACCAGCTGCAGCTCGTCATCGGCGGCGAGCAGCAGCGCGCCCGACTGGGCGCCGGCATGTTCCAGCATCACCTGCAGCAGGGTCTCGATCAGCTGCTCGTGCACGATCTGCCCGGAGATCGCCTGCGCGGCCTTGACCACGGCCAGCGCGTCGAGCTGGGCCGCGCTGGAGGTCGCAGTCGGCACGCTGCCATCCGTCTCGGGCCGGCGCAGCGAAGGGTGCGCGGCCTCGATCTGCCGCGCCTTGGCCTCGGCGCCCCAGCGCCGGTAGGCGTGGCGCGCTTCGCGCATGTGGCCGATCGAAGTGCTCGCCAGGCCGTGCTCGCGGCAGCACAGCGCGGCCCGTTCATGCGCCAGTGCCTGGTGCTGCACGAAGCCGTGCCGGCGCGCCAGCGCGATCGCGCGCTCGTAGCCTTCGAGCGCGAGCAGGGGCGCGCCGTCGATGCGCGCGATCTCGGCATCGACCAGGGCCCGCGTCGCGCCGAAGCTGCCGGGGTTGGCCTCGGCCCAGACGCGGAAGCGTCCCTGGTGCGTGCGCATCAGCTCGCGTGCCTCGGCCTGCTCGGCCGCGCTGCGCTGGTGGTGCACCGCCGCCAGCGCCAGCACGTGGAACAAGCAGACGTCGTGGTACTGGATGAAGTTCTGGATCGCCCAGAGATGCGGCTCCACCGCGGCCACTTCGTCCAGCGCCAGCTCGTTCTCGCCGGCGATCGCCAGCGCGATCAGCTTGAACGCGTGGTACCAGCCGATCAGCATCGGCATGCGCCCGGGTGTCAGCCGCGCCTCGAACGCGGCCTGGTCGAAGCCCGGGCTGTCGAAGCTCCGCAGGCTGGCGGTTTCGCCTTGAAGCAGGCGCACCGTCTGCTGCAGGGCGCTCAGGCAGTCGACGATGTCGCTGAACTGGATCTGCCGCACGAAATCGAGGCGGCGCTGCGTTTCGTCGGCCACTTCGGCGAGCGCCGCGCCGCTGCTGAACATCGCCGAGCTCAGGTGCTGCCCGAGGTAGCAGGCGAAGCCGAGATCGCCGCGCGCGACCGCCACGTCGAAGCCGGCGCGGGCGAGCGCGATCGGCTCGTCGATCGGGCGCGACCATTCGCCGATGTTGCGGCGCTGCAGCTGCACCAGCGGTTCATAGCGTGTCTCGCCGAGGCGCTGCATCAGCGCATGGCCGAGCTCGCCGAAGCGATGCCCCATCGGGATCTCGCGGAAGTAGCCCGCGAGCACCCAGCCGAACACCACGTAGCCGTGGATCGACGACGGTGCGTTGCCGTACTGCAGGCTCAGCCGCACCATGCGGCAGATGTGCAGCGCCATGAAATCGGCGCTGGTGTAGAAGCTGGTCGGCAGCAGGATCTCCAGGCCGCGCATCGCTTCGAGCACGCCCGGGTCGGTCATCGGCGGCAGCTCGAGCAGGCTTTCGACCGACCGTTCGCCGAGCAGCGCGAAGAGTTCGTCGTGGTCGTGCTGCACCCGCTCGCGGCTCGGCCGTATCGGCAGGTCGATCTGCATTTCGTGCAGGCTCTTCAGCGCCACTTCGCCGGCCTTGAAGATCGCGCCCTCGGTCAGGTGCAGGTTCAGCAGGATGCCGTACAGATCGATGCGCTCGGCGCTGCTGCGCGCCCGTGGCAGGGTGTCTTCCAGTTCGGCGTGTGCCGTCTCGAAGCGGCCGGCCAGGTAGGCGCATTCAGCGTGGTGGCGATGCAAGGCGAAGGCGAGCGCATGCTCGTCCTGCCAGGCGCTTGCGGGCAGCAGGGCGATGCCGGCGGCGAGATAACTGCAGGCCGTGTCGTAGACGGTCGAGCGCTGCGCGTTGCGGCCCGCGCGCAGGTCGAGCGCGGCGACCTGCAGCCGCTCCTCGTCTTCGGTGATCAGTGCGCTGCCGAGGTTCAGGTGTTGCGCGATCTCGAACAGCTCGGCGTCCGCAGGCACCGGCGTGCGCGCGAGCAGCAGCCGGCCAATGCGCGCATGCAGGGCCGGCCGTTCCTCGGGCGGCGTCAGCGCATGCGCGGCCTCCTGGGCCCGGTCGTGCAGGAAGCGGCAGCTGACGATGCTGTGTTCGCCGTCCTCGCGCTCGCCGCGGAACATCAGGCCGATCTCGAAGGCCGGCCAGAGATCGCGCTCCAGCGCCTCAGCGCTGCAGTCGCCGGCGGCGGCCAGCGTCTCCAGCTCGAAGGCATTGCCGAGCAGGCCGGCGAGCGCCAGCGCGCGCTGCGTGGCCGGCGGCAGGCGCTGCAGTTCGCCGAGCATCAGCTCGACCACGTTGTCGCTGAAGTTGCGCGCACGGATCGCTTCCAGATCCCAGATCCAGCGGCGGCGCGCGCCGTCGAAGGCGAGCAGGCCGTCGTGCTGCAGCGCGCCGACGAACTGGAAGCAGAAGAAAGGATTGCCCAGCGTCTTCGCGTGCGCGAGCGCGGCCAGCGGCGCGACCTCTTGCGCTTCGGCATGCAGCGCCTCGGCGAGGATCGCGCCGATCTGTACTGCGTCGAGAGGCCGCAGCGCGATCGTTTGCAGCCTCGCGCCGCGCTTGACCATGTCTTCGGCCGCGGTGGTCAAGGGATGCGTCGCACCGACCTCGTTGTCGCGGTAGGCGCCGATCAGCAGCAGGTAGCGCGTGGCCGGATTCGTCGCCAGCGCGGCCAGCAAGGCGCGGCTGCCGGCATCGATCCACTGCAGATCGTCGAGGAACAGCACCAGCGGATGGTCCGCGCCGCAGAAGGCGCCGATGAAGCGCTGCAGCACGTTCAGCAGGCGTTGTTGCGCCGCCTCCGGCGCCAGCGCGGGCAGCTCGGGCTGCGGGCCGATCAGCAGGCCGAGGGTGGGCATCAGCTCGACCACCAGCCGGCCTTCGCCGCCCAGGGCGTTCGCGATGCGCTGGCGCCAGCGCGCGGTGCGCTCGTCGCTGTCGGCCAGCGCCTGCTGCAGCAGGCCGTGCAGCGCGGCGAGGATAGGCGCATACGGCACGTGGCGCTGGAACTGGTCGAACTTGCCGCTCGCGAACCAGCCGCGCTGCGCCACCACCGGCATGTGCAGGGCCGCGACCAGCGCCGATTTGCCGATGCCGGAATAACCGGCGATCAGCAGCAGCTCGCGCGGCTCGCCGGCGGCGATGCGCGCATAGGCGCCGAGCAGCGTGGCGACCTCGGCATCGCGGCCGACCAGGCGCTGCGGCCATTGCAGCCGCTCCGAGACGTCCTGCGTGCCGAGCACGAACGGCGCCGCCGGCTCGACGCCGGTGCGCCACTGCACCTCGCAGGCGTGCAGGTCGGCGGCGATGCCGGCGGCGCTCTGGTAGCGGTCCTCCGGCAGCTTGGCGAGCAGCTTCATCACCAGCGCGCCGAGCGCAGCCGGCAGGCCGGGCCGGCGCTCGGCCAGCGGCCGCGGCGTGCGCGCGACATGGGCATGCACCCAGGCCAGCGCGTCTTCCGCGACGAACGGCAGCTCGCCGCTCAGCCACTGGTACAGCGTGACGCCGAGCGCGTAGAAATCGGCACGGTAGTCGACCGCACGGTTCATGCGGCCGGTCTGCTCCGGCGCGAGATAGGGCAGCGAGCCTTCGAGCCGGTCCGGCGGCGCGAGCTGCGGCTGCTCGCGCGACAGGCGCGATGCGAGCCCGAAGTCGATCAGCTGCACCTCGCCCGCCGCGGCGTTGATGACGATGTTCGCCGGCTTGATGTCGCGATGCACGATGTGCGCCTGGTGCACCTGGCCCAGCGTCGCCAGCAGCGACTGCGCGTTGCGAAAGAAGCCGTCCAGCGGCTCAGCTGCCGCGGCGCCCGACAGGATCAGCCGCTCCAGCGACTCGCCGCCGATGTCGGCCATCACCAGTACCCGCGACGGGCCGTGATCGATCAGCTCGACCACCTTGGGCACGTTGCAGCCCTCGAGCCGGCCGAGCTCGCGCAGCAGGCCGCATTCGTCGCGCAGGCGGGTCAGCAGGCGCGCGCCCGGCGCGGAGTCGGCCGGCATCTTCAGGATCACCGGCGCGCCGTGCCGATCCAGCGCGCGGTACAGCGCGGTGCGCGTGTCCTCGTGCAGCCGCTGCAGGATCCGGTAGTTCGACAGCGTCGGCACGAAGGCTCCTTGATCGATTCGGCGGCGCGACGCCGTGCGAGCGCGCGGAGACGGCTCGGCAAAAGTGTATGCGGCGGCGCATGCCGCCGTGCAGGCATTCGCGAGCGGGCCTTCCGCAGACGCTGCACCCGCCCGGAGCGCGCACTCGATACCATCGCACCATGACCCTGCGCCTGAAGATCAACCTCGTCGTCGGCGCGCTGACCTTGCTCTTCACCGCGACGGTGCTCGGCCTGCAGCTGAACAGCATGCGCGAATCGGTGCACGAGGAGGTGGTCGCCGCGAACCGGGTCGCGTCGCAGCTGCTGAACCGCACCGCAATGCGCTATGCCGCGCAGGGCACACCGGCGATGCTCGCCTTCCTGCAGGGCGTGGGCCGCATCCGCTCGAACGACATCACCCTGTTCGACGCGCAGGGCCAGGAGCTGTACCGCTCGCCGCCGTCGCCCTACAAGGCGGGCCGCGATGCGCCGGCCTGGTTCGCGGCGCTGATGTCGCCGCCGCCGTCGGAGCAGTCGATCGCCTTTCCTGACGGCAAGCTGGTGGTGCGCGCGAACGCCTCGCGCGCGGCGATCGACGCCTGGGACTATTCGATCGAGCTGGTGGTCGGCTCGCTGGTGATGCTGGCCGTCATCAACGCGCTGATCTTCTGGCTTGTCGGGCGCACTGTGAAACCCTTCGGCCAGATCGTGCGCGCGCTGAACCAGCTCGAGGCCGGCCGCTTCGACGTCGCCTTGCCGCGCCTCGCCGGCACCGAGGCGGCGGCGATCGGCGCCGCCTTCAACCGCATGGTCGGCGTGCTGCAGGAGCACATCGAGACCGAGCGGCGTGCGCTGCGCGCCGAAGGCCAGCTGAGCGACAGCCGCGAACTGTCGCGCTGGATCGATCACCACATCGAGCAGGAGCGCCGCATGATCGCGCGCGAACTGCACGACGAGCTCGGCCAGTCGGTCACCGCGATGCGCAGCATGGCCTTGTCGATCGCGCAGCGGGTGCACGCCCATGACGCCCAGGCCGAAGCCGCGGCGCGGCTGATCGCCGATGAATCCTCGCGCCTCTACGACGCGATGCACGGCCTGATTCCGCGCCTGACGCCGCTGGTGCTGGACAACTTCGGGCTCGGCGAGGCGCTCGCCGACCTGGTCGAGCGCACGCGCCGCGCCCAGCCCGGCGTGAAGCTCGAACTGCAGGTCGAGCTGCCCGAAGCGCTGCTCTCGGGCGACGCGGCGCTGGCGCTCTATCGCGCGGCGCAGGAGGGCATCACCAATGCGCTGCGCCACGGCAGCGCGCGCTGGCTGCGCGTGCGCCTGCACGCCGCCGGCGAGACCCTGGCGCTCGAGGTGCACGACGACGGCAGCGGCCTGCCCGCCGAAGGCACGCCGGCGAGCGGCCATTACGGCCTGCGCTGGCTCGCCGAGCGCGTTGAAAGCCTCGGCGGCACCTTGCGCCTCGAGCCGGCGCCGATCCGCGGCATGCAGCTGCGCATCGAACTGCCGCTGGCGCAGAACACGCGCAGCCCCGACCTCGAACCCCGACTGGAAACCGCATGATCCGCGTGATGCTCGTCGACGACCACGCGCTGGTGCGCATGGGATTTCGCATGCTGCTCGCGGATGCGCAGGTCGAGGTCGTGGCCGAAGCCGGCAATGGCGAAGACGCCTGCATCGCCTATTCGCGCGTCAAGCCCGACGTGGTGGTGATGGATTTGTCGATGCCCGGCATGGGCGGGCTGGAGGCGGTGCGCCGGCTGATCGCGCAGGATCCGAAGGCGCGCATCCTCGCGCTCTCGGCACATGAAGACACGGCGCATCCGCGCCGCGTGCTGAAGGCCGGCGCGCTCGGTTATCTGGCCAAGCGCAGCGCGCCGGACGCGCTGATCGTCGCGGTCAATGCGGTGGCGCGCGGCGAGCGCTACGTCGACGCGCAGACCGCCCAGGCGCTCGCGGTGGCGCAGATCGACGGCGAGACCAGCCCGGCCGATGCCCTCAGCGAACGCGAGTTCTCGGTCTTCATTCAGCTGGCGCGCGGCCAGAGCGTGGCGCAGATCGCCGAAAGCCTGAAGCTCTCGCCGAGCACGGTCGGCACGCATCTCTATCACGTGAAGCAGAAGCTGAACGCGAACAATCAGTCGGAGCTGACCCTGGTGGCGCTGCGCTGGGGATTGATCGAGGCTTGAGCGATGGTGCACCGCGGCGAACGGCGCGTCGGCGCGCGGCATTTGGAGAGTCGGGACATCTCCTCCAGAATGCAGCCCGCCAGGCGAACGCAGTCGTCGCCGCGTCATTCGAATCCACGGGAGTCGTGAAGATGAAGATCGACAGCCCGGTGCAGGCCCTCGCGACGGGCGCACCGCTGGACCTGACCCTGGTGCGCAGCGAATTCCCGGCGCTGGACTCCGACTGGGCCTTCCTCGACAACGCAGGCGGCTCGCTGGTGCTGCGCCGGGTCGCCGACCGGGTACGCGACTATCTGCTGAGCCGCGGCGCGAGCCCGCGGCTCGATGCGGACGAGCGCGTGACGGCGGCGCGCCGCTCGGTGGCCGAGCTGGTCAACGCTGCGCATGACGACGAGCTGGTGCTGGGCGACTCCAGCACCGCGCTGATGGGCCAGCTGACCGACGCCGTCCGGCCGGGCATCGCCGAGGGCGACGAGATCATCGTGACCGACAGCGACCACGAGGCCCACATCGCCAGCTGGATGGCGCTGCGGCAGGCCGGCGCGGTGGTCAAGGTGTGGACGCTGAACCGCGACAGCCTGGCGCTGGAGCTCGACGATCTCGACGCCCTGCTCGGCCCGCGCGTCAGGTGGCTCGCGATGGCGCATGCGTCGAACGTGCTCGGCACGGTCAACCCGGTCGAGGCGGTCGCCACCCGGGTGCATGCGGCCGGCGCGCGCCTGTGCGTCGATGCCGCGGCCTATGCGCCGCATCGGCTGGTCGACGTGCAGGCGAGCGAGGCGGATGCCTACGTCTTCAGTTTCCACAAGCTGTTCGGGCCGCGCCACGCGGTGCTGTGGAGCCGGCGCGGCCTGCTGCCGGCGCTGCAGGGCAGCCCGTGCCACGAGCTGGCCTACGGCTGCATCGGCATCTCGGAGTACCTGCGGGCGATCGGCGCCTCGCTCGGTGTGGAGGGCGACGCGCGCCGGCGCATGCGGGCGGCGTTCGAGGCCTTCGAGCAGCAGGAAGACCTGCTCGCGGAGCGCCTGCTGTCTTTCCTGCGCAGCAAGCGCAACGTGCGCATCATCGGCCTGCCGACCGTGCGCGGCCGGCGCCGCCTGCCGACGATCAGCTTCACGGTCAGCGGCCAGCTGTCGGAAGACGTCGTGCGCCACGGCGACCGGTTCGGTCTCGGCATCCGCTTCGGAGACTTCGATGCCCCGCGCCTGATCCAGGCGCTCGGCCTGGAAGTGCAGGGCGGTGTCGTGCGCGTCTCGATGGCGCACTACAACACGCTCGACGAGATCGACCGGCTGGTGCGGTATCTGGATCGGATCATCACCTGAGGCATCCGGGCCGAATCGAGTAACAGCATGTACTCGCCCGGCCGGCGAGGTTCATGTCGCGTAGCAATGGTGCGGCGCGGCAAAGTTTCTGCGGGCCCTAGCGTCGTGACGGACGTGACATCGATGCCTCGGCGCCGTGTCGTCATGTCATCCATCCGCACGACGTGTGCTCAACCGAGGGAGTCAGCAGCATGCAGTTCAAGTCCCAATGGCCGCGAATCGTCGCCGCGGCCATCGTTTGCGGCCTGGCCGTCGCCGCCGCGCACGCGGCCACCACGGTCAGAACGATCCAGAGCGCCGGCAACGCGCAGATCAGAAGCCTGGCCACCGGCCAGGACGGCCTGCAGTCGCCGGAGTTCGCGCCGACCTTCGCGAACGCGCCGAATCTGCAGGACGGGCCCGATGCTGCCGCAGCGTCGAGCGCGACGGCGCTCTCGTCGTCGGCACGCATCAGTGCCTCGCTGCAGCAAGCCAGGAAGCGCCTGGTCAATCGCTCGATCGCCCGGGCGCGCGGTCCGGGCGAGTGGCTGGCCGGCGAGGATCGTGACGACCGGGCGGGTGGGGGTGGTGGCGGCTCGCGATTGCAGGGCAGCTTCGACGGGCTGAACTTTCGCGACCAGCGCCTGGCCAACGGCGGCAACCAGTTCAGCATCGAGCCGCCCGACCAGAGCCTGTGCGTCGGCAACGGTTTCGTCGTCGAAGCGGTCAACGACGTGATTCGCATCTTCGACAGCCGCGGCAAGGCGCTGAGCGGCGTGGTCGACCTGAACAGCTTCTATGGCTACCCGGCCGCGATCAACCGCGCTTCGCAGACGTACGGCCCGTCGCTGACCGACCCGAGCTGCTACTTCGACCCGCAGGTGCGGCGCTTCTTCCAGGTGATCCTGACGATCGAGGTCGATCCTGCGACCGGTGCGGAGACCGGCTACAACCACCTCGACCTCGCCGTCAGCAGCAGCGCCGACCCGCGCGCTTCGTGGACGATCTACCGCATCCCGGTGCAGGACGACGGCACGCAGGGCACGCCGGTGCATGCGAACTGCCCCTGCCTCGGCGACTATCCCCACATCGGCGCCGATGAGCACGGCATCTACCTGACGACCAATGAATTCCCGTTCGCCGGCGGATTCAACTCGGCCCAGGTCTACGCGCTGTCGAAGAAGGACCTGGTGCGTGGTGCGACCCAGGTGACCCTGGTGCAGATCGATACGATCGACCATTTGCTGGACGGCAATCCCGGCTTCACGGTGTGGCCGGCCGTGTCTCCGGGCGGCGACTTCGCGCGCCAGAACCGCGGCAGCGAGTTCTTCCTCAGTTCGCTCGCGGTCTTCACCGACTCGGGCGTCGAGAACCGTCTGCGCGTCTGGGCGCTCGGCAACACCCGCTCGCTCGATACGAATTCGCCGGACGTGACGTTCGACGACAGCCCGGTGCCGGTCCGCCAGTACGCGGTGCCGCCGCTGTCGAGCCAGAAGCAGGGCCCGACGCCGCTGGCCGACTGCATCAACGACACGACCTTGACGACACCGTTCGGCGTCGGCTGCTGGAACTACCTGTTCGATGCCCGGCCGCCCGCCGCGGTCGCGCCCGAGCTGATCGACAGCAACGACTCGCGCATCCAGCAGGTGATCTACACCGGCGGCCGCCTGTATGCCGCGCTCGACACCGCGGTCACCGTGCAGGGCGCGCCGCAGGCGGGGATCGCGTACTACGCGATCCGGCCGTATGCGCAGCATGGCTCGGTGAGCGGCATCGTCGAGAGCCAGGGCAAGATCGCGGTGGCGGGCAACAACGCCAATTACCCGGCGATCGCGGCGCTGCCGAATGGCCGCGGGGTGATCGCGTTCACGCTGGTCGGCAGGGACTACTTCCCCTCCGCCGCCTACGTGCTGCTCGGCCCGAACGGACACGAGGGGCCGGTGCGCGTCGCCGCGCTCGGCCGTGGCCCGTCGGACGGCTTCACCGGCTACGAGGCCTACAACCCCGGCACGACCAACTCGCGCTGGGGCGACTACGGTGCGGCGGTGGTCGACGGCGGGGACATCTGGATCGCCTCGGAGTACATCGGCCAGACCTGCACGCTGGCCACCTTCGTCGACCCGGGCGCGTTCGGCTCATGCAACGGCACACGCACGACACTCGGCAACTGGGGCACGCGCATCAGCCGCATCCGGCCGTAGCTCGCCGATCGCGGCGCGCCGGCGCTCGATCAGCACCGAGTCGCCGAACTCGTGCGTGCGGTAGCCGCCGGCCTCGAGCGCGGCGTCGGCGCGCTGGAGGCTCGCGTCGTCGGTGAAGGCGCGCAGCAGCTCGTAGTGGCTGCTGCCCGGCTCGTGCGTGCCGGAGAGGATCGCGTCGACGACGCGCAGCCGGCTCGCCGGGCCCAGGCGCTGGCGGGCGACCGCCTCGCCCGCCTGCAGGCCCTCGCGCCGCGCGGCCGCATGTTCCAGCGCGCGCACGACGGTGGTGCCGATGGCGATGATGCGCCCGCCGCGGGCGTGGGCTGCCGCGATCGCCTGCACCGTGGCGACCGGGATGCGGTAGGGCTCGTCGAACGGCAGGCAGCGGTCGAGCAGGGTATCGCCGGTCGACGAGATGCCGGCCGCATGCGTCAGCGTCGCGAACGCGATGCCGCGGTCGCGCATCGCTGCGAGCGACTGCCAGTCGAGCGCGAAGCCGGCCGAGGGCGGCTCGAAGGCGACCGGCTCGGCGGCGATCGGCGTCCAGACGTCCCACAGCGCCAGCGGCTCGGCGAGGTGGGCGTACTGGATCGGGCGGCCATGCCGTGCGAGGCCGGCCCAGATCGTGTCCGCCGGGTCCTCGAAGCGCAGCGCGATCAGCCGCGGATGGCCGAGCAGGGCCTGCACGCGGGCGCCGAGCGGCCCGAGCTGGAGACGGTCGTCGCGCTGCAGTGTCGGGGGCGCGGGGCGGTCTTCGGTGCGCGTGCGGAAGTCGCCGGCGCCGAAGACGATCGCGCTGAACTCGTCCACCTGATCGGCGGCGAGCGACGAGCGGCCGGCGAGCCGGACCTCGATCGCCGCGCCGCTGGCTTCGTGCGTGCCGGCCAGGCTGGCCGGCAAGGTGGCGGCGTCGTTGGCGATCACCAGGTCGCCGGGTCGCAGTGCCTCCACGAAGGCGCCGCGCGGCAAGTGATGCACTCGGCCTCGTGCATCGAGGTGCAGCAGCCGGGCATCGGCGGGGCGTTGACGGGCTTGGTCGGCAGCGATCATGCGGGCGCTCCCGGCAAGGCCGGCGCCCGGCCGGCCGAAGACGCTTCGGGGCCTGGGCTCCCCTCGAGGGGCGACGCGGCAGGCGTCTTGGGGCCGGCAGCTTCTTCGATCGCATCGGCCAGTTCGCGCGCGGCCTGGGCGGGCGGCTTCAGCCCGGCCGGGTCGGCATCGGGGACGGCGAGCGCGTGCAGCGGCGTGTCCATGTCGCCCGGGTCGAGGCTCAGGACCTGCACGCCGCTGCCCTGCAGCTCGGCGTGCCAGATGCGGCTCAGCTGATGCAGTGCCGCCTTGCTCGCGCCGTACGCGCCCCAGCCCGGATAGGGCGTGAGCGCCGCGTCGCTGGAAATGTTCAGCACCAGCGCGCCGTGGCCCGCACGCGCCGAGGCCGAGAGCGCGCCGAGCAAGGCACGGGTCAGGCGGAACGGGCCGAGCAGGTTGGTCGCCAGGGCTTCTTCCAGCGACTCGCACTCGGTATCCGCGAGCAGGGCCAGCGGCACCGGGCCGAGGCTCGAGGCGTTGTTGATCAGGACATCGACGCCGCCGAGCGCGCCGAGCGCTTGCAAGGCGATGCGGTGGATGTCCTGCTTGCTCGCGACATCGGCTTCGATGCCGTGCACGCCCGGCAGCTCGCGCATCACGCGCTGCAGGCCGGCAGCATGCCGGGCGACGATCGCGACCTCCGCGCCGCGGCGCCGGAATTCGCGCGCGAGCGCGAGGCCGAGGCCGGAGGTGCCGCCGGTGATCAGCACGCGGCGGGCGAGGGGAGTGGGGTTCATTCGGATGCTCCTGGGAGGCCCGGTACGGGCCGGTGCACACACGGTAGGAGCAGGCGCCCGAACGCCGAAGCGCGCCGTCCAGTGCGTTGGCAGATACTCGATGCGATGAACAAGACCGCCGCTCCGGCGAGCCCGAGGCCCGATGGCGATGCCGACGCCGCCGGCCGCCACCTCGCGCGCAACCTGATCAGCCTGCGTCATTCACGCTCGCTGACGCAGGACGCGCTGGCCGCGGCCGCGGCGCTGCCGCGCTCGACCATCGCGAACCTCGAATCCGGCGAGGCGAACCCCTCGCTCGCGGTGCTGATGAAGGTCGCCGGCGCGCTCGCGGTGCCGATCGACGAACTGCTGGCCGCGCCGCGCGCCAAGGTGCGCCACTGGCGCGCCGAGGGTGTCGCGCATCTGCAGCGCGGGCGCGGCGTGGTCGAGCGCCCGCTGGTGCCCGAGCCGGTGCCCGACGAACTGATGAGCGTGATGGACTTCGCCCCCAGCGCGGTGATGGCCGGCACGCCGCATTTGCCGGGCACACGGGAGTTCTTCACCTGCCTCGACGGGCGCGTCAGCCTCTTCGTCGCCGGCGAGCGGCACGAGCTGCAAACCGGCGACGTGCTGGCTTTCCCCGGCAATGTCGCGCACTCGTATCAGAACCCCGACGCCGAGCGGAGCGCACGCGGTATTTCAGTTGTCGTGCTGGCCAAGGCGGGTGTGTGACGGCTGTGACATAGCTTGCTGCGGCGCAGCATCCCGGCGCTATAAGACGGTCAGGCGCGGCGTTGGGCGGCGCCGTCGTTCAAGGGAGTTCGCAGCATGAAGTTGAAAGTCCGGCATTGGCCCGGTGCGGCCGGGGTGGCTTGGCTCGCGTTGACCCACACGGCCTGGGCCGACGGCAGCGTCAGCCACGGCCAGAGCATCTTCCAGGCGCAATGCACCGCCTGCCATTCGGCCACCGCCGGGCAGAACGGCTTCGGCCCTTCGCTCGACGGCGTGGTTGGCCGCAAGGCGGGCTCGCTGACCGGCTTCGCGTTCACGCCCGCACTGCAGGCCTCGGGCCTGACCTGGGACGACAAGTCGCTGAGCGACTTCCTGACCAACCCGACGCAGAAAGTCCCCGGCACCGCGATGGCCGCCGTGGTGCCTTCGGCGAGCGACCGCGCCGACCTGATCGCCTATCTCGCAACCCTGGTGGTCGCGCCGTCGACCGCCGCCCCCGCGTCAGCCCCGGCGATACCGCTCGGCAGCGTCAAGGGCCCGACCCAGGCCGAGCTCGACGGCGCGCAGAAAGACACCCGCGGCTGGCTCTACGCCAGCCACGACTACAGCGGCCAGCGCTTCGTCGACCTGGCGCAGATCAGCGTGAAGAACGCGAACCGGCTGCGTGCGCAATGCATCTACCGCTCGTCGACCGCGACGCCGATGCAGACCAACCCGATCGTCTACGACGGCACGATGTACCTGACGCTCGGCCGTGCCACCGTGGCGATCGACGCGACGAGCTGCCGCGAAAAATGGACCTACAACTGGCAGCCGAAAGGCAGCGAGATATCGACCTCCAGCCGCGGCGCCGCGATCAAGGACGGCAAGCTGCTGCGCGGCACCTCCGACGGCTACCTGATCGCGCTCGACCTCGGCAGCGGCCAGCTGCTGTGGAGCCGCGAGATCGCCGGCGCGAAGACCAACCAGTACCTCAGCATGCCGCCGCTGATCTGGCAGGACAGGGTGTTCTACGGCCCGGCGGGCGCCGACTACGGGTCCAAGAACTGGGTCGGCGCGTTCAAGCTCGACAGCGGCGAGCCGATCTGGCGCTTCAACCTGATCCCCGATGCCGGCGAGCCTGGCGCCGACAGCTGGAAGGATGCCAAGGCGCGCGACAACGGCGGGGGTAGCCTGTGGACGCCGCTGGCGCTCGACACCGCGAAGGGCGTGCTCTACCTGCCGGTCGGCAACCCGGCGCCCGACTTCTTCGGCGCGGTGCGGCCGGGCGACGATCTCTACACCAACTCGATGGTCGCGCTCGATGCCAAGACCGGCAAGCTGCTCTGGTACCACCAGGCGGTCGCGCACGACGAACATGACAGCGACCTGAGCCAGGTCAGCCCGCTGTTCAGCGCGATGGTGAAGGGCAAGCATCGCGATCTGGTCACCCTGAGCGGAAAGGACGGCCTGCTGCGCGTGCTCGACCGCGACAGCCGCGAGCAGCTCTACATACTGCCGATCACGACGCGCAAGAACGTCGATGCGGCGCCGACGGTCGCCGGCATCCATCGCTGCCCGGGCCTGCTCGGCGGCATGGAATGGAACGGGCCGGCCTACAACCCGAAGACCAACACGCTCTTCGTCGCCGCGGTCGACTGGTGCGGCACCTTCACGCAGTTCGACAAGCCGCCCGAATACACGCAGGAGTCGCACTACTACGGCGGCGCGGTGACCAGCGACCCGCGCAGCGAAAGCCGCGGCTGGCTGACTGCGATCGATGCGGCCAGCGGCGCGGTCAAGTGGAAGCAGCAGTGGCCGACGCCGCTGGTAGCCGGCGTGGTCGCGACCGCCGGCGGCGTGCTCTTCACCGGCGACATGAACAACAACTTCCTGGCGCTCGATGCCGCCACCGGCAAGACGCTCTACAGCTTCAACACCGGCGGCAGCATCGGCGGCGGCGTGGTCAGCTGGCAGCAGAAAGGCCAGCAGTACGTCGCGGCGACCTCGGGCGTCGTCTCGGGCTTCTTCGGCGGTTCGGGGCTGCCGACGGTGATCGTGTTCACGCTGCCGCACTGAATGGGGCACCCGGCGCCGGGGTACCGGCGCCGGGTGCCTCGTTACCAGACCAGCAGGCCGTTCGTCAGGATCTTCTGCAGCCAGGAGCGCGCATTGGCGTCCGACGCGCCGCCTCGCCCGACCAGTTCCAGCCGCGCATCCACCACGTCGCCCGACGCGACGATGTTGCCGCTGCCGATGTCCAGCGGGTTGACGACGCCGGAGAAGCGCAAGGTGCTGATGCCGGTATTGAAGGCGATGCTCTTCTCGCCGGCGATCACCAGGTTGCCGTTGGCCAGCACGTTGATCACCGAGGCCGACAGCCGGCCGGTGAAGCTGTTGCTGTTCTTCATGCTGCCGGCGCCGCTGAAGGAATCGCTGCCGGAGGCGGTGGCGTTCATGTTCAGCACGCCCTTGACCAGGCTGCCGAGCGAATCCGAGTTCGAGCCCGGCCCTTGCGACGCGACCTTGTTGTCGCGGCTGGTGGTGCTGGTGAGCTGGCTGTTGGCGCTCAGGTTCTCCGAGATGTCGACCTTCAGCGTGTCGCCGATGTTCTGCGGTTTGCGCCGGTCGGAGAACAGCGAGGCGGTGGTCATGTTCTGGCGGAATATCGCGCCGGTAATGGTGGGCTCGACATCCGCCGGTGCCGGAATCGGCGAGGCATTCAGCGGCTTGCGCACGATCGATTCCGGTTCGCTGGCGCAGCCGGCGAGCACGGCGGCGAGGCAGAGCGGCAGCACCGTGGTGGTTGCGAAACTCATTTGATTGCTCCTCTAGGGGCCGGTGATCAATGCGGTGACCACCGGCGACAGTTTCGTGCGGGTCGAAGTCCATTTCCCCATGCCGAAGTTCGGGTCCAGCTCGTAACTGCTGCTGGACAATACCTGTCCGCTGGAATCACGCAAGGTCAAGGTTGCCGTCGTCAGATAGGTTCGATAATCGCTGCTGAAGGGTGGAATACCCCATTCCACGTGCGCGACATAATTCAGCCAGACGCCGCAGAGATTCGGGTAGCTGCCCGCCTCATAAACCCGGCTTTCGATCATGTGCGTCTGCAGTTCGACCTGAATCGCCGGCACCATGTCGGCCGCCTGCGATTGCGGGTTGAATTCGATGCAGAGTTTGTAGATCGGCCGGTGCGGGTGATAGACGACGTTTTTGGCCGAACTCGGGCCAAGCGCGATCGCGCCGCTCGCGGCGGTGCCGGTGGCCTTGACCAACTCCAGCAGCGGCTCCGGGCTCAGCACCGAGCAGGCGGTCAGCGACGCGGCCGTCAGCAGGGCCAAAGCGGCGGTGACAAGCGAACGGCGCAAGCGCGGCTCCCAGGGGCAGGCGTGGGCGGTTCTTCAGGCGATCGCGTTGAGGCTGGGCAGCGCCGACAGGCCCATCGTGGCGTAGCCGGCCACCGTGCCGGCGGCCGAGCTGATGCCGTTCTCCACCGCGGTGGCGGCGCTGCCGACCTTGTCGTAAACGGTTTGCGCCGCCCCTTCCAGTTCGGCCAGGCCTTCCTTGCCCAGCGTACCGATCTCGCCGGCCGCTTCCTTGATGCCGTCTTCCACGCCGTGAAAAGCGGTGCCCAGGGTATCGATGGTGCTGTGAATCGCGTTGCCGACGGTGTCGTAGGCGCTTTTGGCAGCGCTTTCCAGCTCGCTCAGGCCTTTGCTGCTGAAGGAATATGTCGTCTTGGCCGCGTCGCCGGCCGTGGTCGCCAATCCGATCAACGAAGCCGCGGTCGGGCCGACTTCCTTGAGATTGGCTTCATAAGTGCCTTCCTTGGGTTTCTGCACCGCCTGGACGGAGGTGTAGGTCGGCGAGATGCGGTTGATGGCGTTCATCGGAGTCTCCGTGAATAAGGTGGGCAAATCCTATCCACACCCTTTTTCGCAAGCCGATGAATAAAGGGCTTCAATCGCCCCCAATTAACAATGCTTCACCATGGCGTTATATGCGGAGTATTTCGTCATGTGTCCCTGCAAGAGCGTTCGACGCGAATTGCGACGCCATAAGACCG
>Ga0105237_10001432_pt1 | contig 31551 bp, 23 predicted proteins | sample KBSC24metaG_FD_81520 | JGI IMG/M metagenome (GOLD analysis project Ga0105237, IMG submission 81520) | Corn rhizosphere microbial communities from Kellogg Biological Station, Michigan, USA - KBS C2-4 metaG | ecosystem: Host-associated > Plants > Roots > Rhizosphere > Soil | place: Michigan, USA... | reverse complement strand
CTGCCGATCCCGCGCCTCGTCGCGTACTATGGCGAGGGCGGCAACGGGGTGCATCTGCCCTTCAACTTCCACCTGCTCGACGCGCGCTGGGATGCCGCGGCGCTGGCGCAGCTGATCGCGGAGTATGAGGGCGCGCTGCCGGCCGATGGCTGGCCCAACTGGGTGCTCGGCAACCATGACAAGCCGCGGGTCGCTTCGCGGGTGGGGCCGGAGCAGGCGGCGGTGGCGATGCTGCTGCTGCTTACGCTGCGGGGCACGCCGACGCTCTACCAGGGCGACGAACTCGGCATGCCCAATGTCGCCATCCCGCCCGACCGCGTGCGAGACCCCCAGGCCCTGCGCGAGCCCGACACCGCGTTCAACCGCGACGAGGTCCGGACGCCGATGCCCTGGGACGCCAGCGCGCATGCCGGGTTCAGCACGGTCGAGCCGTGGCTGCCGCTCAATCCCGATTGGGCGACGCGCAACGTGATGGCGCAGCGTGACGCGCCGGACTCGATGCTGGCCTTCACCCGCGCGCTGCTCCAGCTGCGGCGGGCGCATCCGGCGCTGTCGGTGGGCAACTGGCATGCGGTTTCGAGCGACGGCGCGGTGCTGGCGTATGAACGCCGGCATGGCGACGACCGCGTGCTGGTTGCGCTCAACCTGTCCGATGCGCCGCAGATGCTCACGCTGCCAGCATGGGCCACCACGCTGGCGCCCCTCCTCACCACGCCCCGCCATGACCTGCCCGTGGAGGGCTCCCCCCTCTCGCTCGCCCCAAACCAAGGCATCCTGCTCGCATGACCACCCTATCCGTGCCCCTGCGAAAGCAGGGGCCCAGAGCCACGCGCGACTCGCTCTCCAACCCTTGGCCCCTGCTTTCGCAGGGGCACGGCGGGGTGGCACCCTCCCACCTTCAGCGCTGCACCGCATGAAGATCGCCATGCTCGCGCCGATCGCCTGGCGCACCCCGCCGCGGCACTACGGCCCCTGGGAACTGGTGACGAGCCTGCTCACCGAGGCGCTGGTCGCCAAGGGCATCGACGTCACCCTGTGCGCCACGCAGGATTCGGTCACCACCGCCCGCCTCGCCGGGGTCGTGCCGCGCGGCTACGAGGAAGATCCGGCGATCGACGCGAAGGTGTGGGAATATGCCCACCAGTCGCACCTCTTCGCCCGCGCGTCCGAGTTCGACCTGATCCACAACCAGGCCGATTTCCCCGCCCACGCCTATGCCCCGTTGATCGACACGCCGATGGTGACAACGATCCACGGCTTCTCCTCCGAACGCATCCTGCCGATGTACAAGCCGTTCGAGGAGCGCGTGCACTATGTCGCGATCTCGGATGCCGATCGGCACCCGGCGCTGCGCTATGCCGCGACGATCCACCACGGCATCCGGCTCGACGAATTCGCCTTCGATGCGCAGGGCAGCGACGACCTGCTGTTCTTCGGCCGCATGCACCCGGACAAGGGCGCGGCCGAAGCGATCGCCGTCGCCCAGGCGACCGGCCGCCGGCTCGACCTGTACGGCATCGTCCAGGACCAGGGCTATTTCGAGCGCGAGGTGGCACCCCATCTCAACGAACGCATCGTCTATCACGGCCCGGTCGGCGGCGAGGAGCGCATCCGCGCGCTGGGCAGCGCCCGCGCGCTGCTCCACCTGATCAATTTCGACGAGCCGTTCGGCCTGTCGGTGATCGAGGCGATGGCGTGCGGCACCCCGGTGATCGCGGTCCGCCGCGGCTCGATGCCCGAGCTGATCGACGACGGTGAAACCGGGCTGCTCGTCGCCTCGGCCGACGACGCGGTGGAAGCGGTCGAGCGCGTCGGATCGATCGATCGCGCCGCCTGCCGCCGCGCGATCGAGGCGCGCTTCTCGGTGGAGGCGATGGCCGATCGCTACATCGCGCTCTATCGCCAGATCCTAGCGCGCGGCTGAGGCCCCGCCCTGCGCACGAAAGTTGCGCGGCGGGGTGCCCACATGCCGCGCGAAGAAGCGCGAGAAATAGGCCGGGTCCTCGAACCCCACCGCGTCGGCCACCTCGCCGATGGACAAGTTCGAATAGAGCAGCAGCCGTCGCGCCTCGAGCAGCGCGCGTGCATCGAGCATCGCGGCCGGGCTGCTCCCCGCGACCCGGCTGCAGGCGAGGCGCAGCGCGGTGACGCTTACCCCCAGCGCGCGGGCATGGACGCCGACAGGTTCGCGCAGGCGGAAGCGTGCCTCGATCCGCGCCCGCAGCCGCGCCACCACCTCCGCCTCGCGCTGGCTGCCGCTTCCCTGCGCCGCCGCCGCCCCGCCGCAGCGCAGGCTGCGCACCAGGATCGCGAGCAACGCCGCTTCCACCGCCACGCGCTGGCCGGGTGCCGCCCAGCTCAGCTCGCGCTGGACCTCGCCGAGCGCGGCGGCGATGCCTTCGCCCTCCCCTTCCGTCAGCGGCAGCGCCCGCGGCGCCCGAAACAGCCCCTCCAGCGCCGGATCGCGCGTCGACAACTGCGCGAGATAGGCATCGGCGATGGTGCAGACCCAGCCGCGCGACTCCCGGTGCCAGCCAAAGCCATGGACGATGCCCGCCGGCACCAGCAGCAGCGCAGGCGCCTCGAACATCGCCGTCTCGGCCTCGGCGGTCATCGTGCCGCCGCCCTCGGCAATCAGGATCACATGGTGGAGATCGCGGTGGAGATGCGGGCGTATCGTCCATTCGCTCGGCCGCGAGCGATCGTCGAGGCTCTCGACATGGACGAACCCCTCGGCGACGCCCTGCTGCGGCTCGCCATAGAGATAAAAGGCCGGGACCGGGCTCCGCGCGCGCATTGCGGGATTGTCGCAGCTTCGGGCGAATCGTCCAAGCAAAAAGTTGACCCGTCCCTCACCGACCCGGCCAGGATGCCGCACCATGCTGCGCAACAAGGAAGAAGGAGAGGCGCGCATGCGGACGCAGGTTGCGATCATCGGCGCAGGCCCGGCAGGCTTGCTGCTCGGCCATTTGCTGCGGACGGAGGGCATCGACGTGGTGGTCGTCGAGCGCGCCACGCCCGATTATGTGCTGGGCCGTATCCGCGCCGGCGTGCTGGAGCGCACCGCGACGATGCTGATGGAGCGGGTAGGCCTTGCCGACCGCATGCACCGCGAGGGTCTGCCGCACGACGGCTTCGCGCTCGCCGACGGCGATCGACTGATCCGCATTCCCGTCACCGAGCTCACCGGCCATCATGTCCTCGTCTATGGCCAGACCGAGCTGACCCGCGACCTGATGGAAGCGGCGCCCGCGCGCGGGCTGCAGGTGCTGTACGGCGCGGCGGACGTGACGCTGCACGATCTCGAAAGTGACGTGCCGTATCTCACCTACACCCGTGAGGGCCGCGCCGAGCGGATCGATGCGGATTTCATCTGCGGCTGCGACGGCTCCCACGGCCCGTCGCGCAAGGCGATCCCTGCCGCCGTCGGCACGGCCTATGAGAAGGTGTACCCGTTCGGCTGGCTCGGCATCCTCGCCGATGTGCCGCCCTGCCATCACGAGCTGATCTACGCCAACCACGATCGCGGCTTCGCGCTCGCCTCGATGCGCTCGGCGACGCGCAGCCGCTATTATATCCAGGTCGCGCTCGACGAGGGCCTCGGCGACTGGCCCGACGACCGGCTGTGGGACGAGCTGGCGGTGCGCCTCGGGCCCGAGGCGGCGGCCCATCTCACCCGCGGGCCCGCGCTCGAGAAGTCGATCGCGCCGCTGCGCTCCTTCGTGTTCGAGCCGATGCGCCATGGCCGGCTGCTGCTCGCCGGCGACAGCGCGCACATCGTGCCGCCCACCGGCGCCAAGGGGCTCAACCTCGCCGCCTCGGACGTGCATTATCTCTCCGAGGCGCTGGTCCGCCACTATCGGCACGGCGACCGGGACGCGATCGGCTGCTATTCGCACAAGGCGCTCGCGCGGGTCTGGAAATCCGAGCGCTTCTCGTGGCAACTGACCCGGCTGATGCATCGTTTCCCCGAAAGCGATGCGTTCGATCGCCGGATGCAGCTGGCCGACCTGGACTATATCGCCACGTCGCGGGCGGCGCAGACGACGATCGCCGAAAACTATGTAGGATTGCCGCTCTGACCATGACCACACTGCCCACCCGGAGGATCGGCCCCTTCACCGTCTCGGCGATCGGGCTCGGCTGCATGAATCTCAGCCACGCCTATCTGCCGCGCCCCGACGCGGCCGAGGCAGAGCGGCTGCTGCTCCATGCGCTGGATGCGGGGGTGACCTTTCTCGACACCGCCGCGCTCTACGGCTTCGGCGCGAACGAGGAACTGCTCGGGTGCACGGTGATGCATCGCCGCAAGGATTTCACGCTGGCGAGCAAGTGCGTGCTCGGCGGGTCGGACGGCAAGCGCGGGATCGACGGCAGCCCGGCGGCGATCACCCGCACGCTGGAGGACTCGCTCCGCCGGCTCAACACCGAGCATATCGACCTCTATTACATGCACCGCCTCGATCCGACCGTGCCGGTGGAGGAGTCGGTCGGTGCGCTCGCCCGCGCGGTGGAAGCGGGCAAGATCGGCGCGATCGGCCTGTCCGAAATGTCGGCGGCGACGCTGCGACGCGCGCATGCGGTGCACCCGATCGCGGCGATGCAGACCGAATATTCGCCCTGGACGCGCAACCCGGAGATCGCGGTGCTCGACGCCTGCGCCGAGCTGGGCACCGGCTTCGTCGCCTTTTCGCCGGTCGCGCGCGGGCTGCTCGCAGGCGGGATCGGCGCCGAGGGCGTTCCCGAGGGCGACCTGCGCCGCGGCATGCCGCGCTTCCAGGGCGAGAATCTCGCCCGCAACCTCACCATGGCCGCGCGCTTCCGCGCGATTGCCGAGGCGGCCGGTTGCTCGATGGCGCAATTGTGCATGGCGTGGCTGCTGTCGCGCCGGGACTTCATCGTGCCGATCCCCGGCACCACCCGGATCGCGCATCTCGACGACCTGCTCGGCACCTTCGCGCATCCGGTGGCGCCCGAGTTGCTCGCCCAGGTCGACGCGCTGTTCCCGCCCGATGCCGCCGCAGGCCCCCGCTACGCCAGGGAAGCGCAGGCGCAGGTCGACACCGAAGTCTGGCCGGACGAACAGCTGGCCTGAGCGCGCCCTACTCCGCCAGCATGCGGAACGCCCGGCGGTTGGCGACCGCCACCGCCGCGTGCCCGCGCATCAGCCGCTCGGCGCGCTCGGCGTCGCCGGTGCGGAGCGCCTCGAACACCGCGCGATGCTCCCGGTGCGCCGCCAGCAGATGGCGATACTCGCCCTCGAGGTCATCCCAGTCGAGCGCCAGCGCCGCGGCCGAGGCGAAGGGCAGATGATTGTTGCGGCCCAGCGCCAGCGCGATCGAGGGGTTGCCGCTCGCTGCGATCAGCAGATCGTGAAAGGCGAGATTGTAGCGGTAGAATCCGTCGAGATCGCCGTCGGCGAGGTGCCCCTTGGCGAACAGCGCGTCGCCTTCCGCCAGGATTGCCGCCAGCTGCGTCTCTTCGGCCTCGCCCAGCCCGCGTTCGGCGACCCGACGCGCGGCCAGCCCTTCGAGCACGCCGCGCACCTCGATCGCCCCGGTGATCGCGGCGGCGTCGACCGCGCGCGGGGTATAGCCGCGCGCGCCGAGCTTTTCGACCAGCCCCTCATGCTCCAGCGCGCGCAGCGCGGTGCGCACGGGCATGCGCGACACGCCGAGCGCCGCGGCGGTTGGGATCTCGGCGATCCGTGCGCCGGGCTTGATCGTGCCGTCGGCGATCATGCGGCGGAGCGCGACCAGCACCTGCTGGCCCGGCTTGGCAGGCTTGTCCATCGCCGGCGCTTAAAGCATCGGCGCGGCGCCCCGCCAAGGGGCTAGGCCGCTGCGTCGACCGGAGCCGCCTGCTCGGCGGCGATCGCGCGCTCGATCATCAGCCGCGAGCGCACCCCGCCCGCATCGATGTTGAGCTTCATCAGCCGCCGCTCGGGATAGCGCAGCAGATTGGCCTGCTGGCGCTCGAGCATCTCCAGATCCTCGCCGAAGATCTTGCCCTGGCCCGCGCGGATCGTATCGGTCAGCCCGGCATCGGCCACTGCGAAGCGCCGGGCCATGCCCCAGAAATAATGGTGCGAGGTCTCGGTCTCGGGCGTGATGAAGTCGACGACGGTGCTCGCCGCCTTCCAGCGCTCCTCGGCATGGTAGCCGCCCTTCCCGGCAAGCGCGACGCCCACTTCGATCAGCACATGGCTCGGCAGCGTGAAGCGGCAGATCTGCCAGCGATCGACCGGCTGGTCGTCGGGCAGCCCGGCGCCGCGCAGCGCCATCTTCCAGAAGGGCGGCGCCTCGATCCCGTCCATGAAGCGGCGGGTGACCACCTGCTCGCCTTCGATCAGCGTCTCGACCGGCGCCTCGTCGATCTCTTTCTGGCCGATGCTGGTGCTGTGGACATAGGTCTCGTGGGTGAGGTCCATCAGATTGTCGACCATCAGCCGGTAATCGCAGGTGATATGGTAATAGCCGCCGCCATAGGCCCAGTCGGGGCTTTCGGCCCAGGCGAGGTGGTGGAGCTTGGCCGGGTCGGCGGTCTCCGCCTCGCCGGGCCATACCCAGAGGAAACCGTAGCTCTCGATCACCGCAAAGCGGCGGATTCCGGCGAATTTCTCGACCCGCTGGCCGGGCATCGCCGTGGCCCGCCCCGCACAGCCCATCACCAGCCCGTGATAGCCGCAGACCAGTTCCCCGTCGCGGACGAAGCCGAGCGAGAGCGGCGCGCCGCGATGCGGGCAGAAATCCTCGAGCGCGACCACCTGCCCTTCGGTGCCGCGGAAGAAGACCATGGGCTGGCCGCAGATCGTGCGGCCGAGCGGCCGATCGGCGAGCTCCCCGGATGCCGCGGCGACATACCAGGCGTGCAGCGGCCACGAGGTTGCGTGCGCAATTGCCATGAACCCTCTCCTTGCTCGCGCCATCGCGCTATTGGATCCAATACGGCCACGGCGGATGAAAAGAGTCAAGCGGCCATCGCGCCTCACGGCAGATCCGCGCGCAACTTCGGACGCTTGCCGCAGCCTGCGACAGCCCATTAGTCCGACAAAGATTCCAGTTGTGAGCGGGGGGGCATTCGTCTAACGGCCCGTGCAGGTACGCCGTTCGCTCCAATAGTCGGCGATTCAAACGTTACAATTGTCATTCCAGCCGGTGCGGTGTGCCAGATTCCAGAAGTCTATCGTCAGGGCGGCACGCACAAAGCAACGCGGTATCCGACTGGAGACGGCCACATTGGTGGGCGTTGCTGGCGGTTGTAGTTGGGCTGGTGCTACGCGTGCAGCATGTCGATTTCGGCTTGCCGGCCTTGTTGGACCCTGACGAGCCGATGTTCGTGATGGCCAGCATTCGCCTGCTTCGCGATCACACGCTCAACCCTGGCTGGTTCGGCCACCCCGGCACGACCACCATCTATGTCGTCGCCATCATCGAGATCATCGCGTTCAGCTTCGGCTGGCTGCTGGGCTGGTATCCGGATGCCGCCGCTTTCTCGCACGCCGTCTATGCCAATCCCGCCCTGCTGTTTCTGCCCGCGCGGCTGTTTTTCGTCGCCTGTTCGGCATTTTCGATCTGGCTGACCTACCGGCTGGGCAGCAGGCTGTTTCGGCCAGAAGTGGGTGTAGTTGCGGCACTGATCCTGGCGGTGAACCCGGTCAACATCCTGTGGTCCCAGGTCATCCGCACCGATGTCCAAGCGACGATGTTCCTGCTGCTCTCGCTCCTGGCGGCGATCGACTGCCTCGAGCGCGGCGCGTTGCGCAGCTATCTGTGGGCAGGCGCCTGGGCGGGACTTGCGTGCGTGACGAAATGGCCGATGGTCCTGGTCGCATCCACCTTCGTCGGTGTCGGCCTCGTGCGGATCGCGACGGGGCAAGCGCGCGCGCAGCGGGAGCTCGCCCATATCGCCGCCGGGCTGGCATTTGTCGGTATCGTTGCCCTGGCCACCTCGCCCTATCTGCTGCTCGATTATCAGCGGGCGATCGGCGACGTGCTGGGCGAGGCCCAGACCAAGCATGTCGGCGCGACCAGCGCCGGCGTTCTGGCCAACATCCGCTGGTATTTCGGCACCGTCCTCGCTTCCAGCGTCACGGCGCTCGGCATGCTCTTCGCCGCAATCGGCCTTGCGCGCACCCTCACTTGCCGCCGCGCCGCCGTGATACTGCTGCCGTTCGTCCTCATCTATCTCGCGATCATGCTGACGCAAACGCTGATCTGGGTCCGTTGGGTGCTGCCGGTGCTGCCCGCGCTCGCCATTCTGATCGGCGTCGGTATCCTGTTCAGCGCCGAAGCTGTTGCGGCAAGAATGGCCGGGCGCTGGGTGCAGGCCCTGGCGCCCCTGCTGGCGCTGGCGCTGCTGGTACCGCTGCTCTGGACCGACGTCGGACAGGCCCGCGAGCGCGCGAACGACACGCGCCTCGAGGCATCGGCCTGGGCACGCGCGCATGTTCCGGACGGCAGCAGCATCGTCCTGGAGCATCTCGCCTTCGATCTGATCGATCGGGACTGGCAGTTTCTGATCCCCGCGGGGCGACCGGGCTGCGTCAATGCGATGAAGTATCTGAAGCGGCAGATACGGTACACCACGATCGAAAAATGGCGTGGCGCGAATGCGGTGGTCGATATCGGAACTACCGATCCGGCGCAGCTGGAAACCTGCCGAGCAGATTTCGCTATTCTGTCACATTATGCTCGCTATAGGGACGAAGCGGAGTCCTTTTCCGGCGAATTGCAGAATTACCGGTCGCTGCTCCAAGGGGCCACCCTGGTAGCGCGTTTCGATCCGGTGCCCGCAGGGATTGGTGGGCCGATTGTGGAGGTATACCGACTCTCGGGTCGGCAGCGATCAGCCGGTCGGTGAAGGTGCGGGGGCTGGAGGTGGCGCCGTTTCGCGGAAGCCGCCGGGGCAGGCATTTGAGATATCGGATTTTTCGTTCGGATCTGGCGCGTGGGTGAGACTGGGGAGTACATGGTTAAGGCAGTGATTTTGGCAGGCGGCCTCGGGAGCCGCCTCGGGGAAGAAACCTCGGTTCGCCCCAAGCCCATGGTCGAAGTGGGCGGCATGCCCATCATCTGGCACATCATGAAGATCTACGCCGCGCATGGCGTGAACGACTTTGTGATCTGCCTCGGCTACAAGGGCTATATGATCAAGGAGTGGTTCGCCAACTACTTCCTGCACACCGCCGACGTCACGATAGACCTGCGCAAGAACGCGATGGAGGTCCATCACCAGCGCAGCGAGCCCTGGCGCGTCACGCTGGTGGAGACCGGCCCGGAGACGATGACCGGCGGCCGCCTGAAGGCGATCCGGCCCTATCTCACCGAGGGCGAGCCCTTCTGCTTCACCTATGGCGACGGCGTCGCGACGGTGGACATCTCGGCGCTGCTGGAATTCCATCGCAGCCATGGCAAGCGCGCGACCATCACCGCGGTGACGCCCCCCGGCCGCTTCGGCGCGCTCGAATTCGACGGCGACCTCGTCACCAGCTTCCGCGAGAAGCCGGCGGGCGACGGCGGCCTGATCAACGGCGGCTTCTTCGTCGCCGACCCTTCGGTGCTCGACCTGGTCGACGGCCCGGACACGATCTGGGAGCGCGAGCCGCTGGAGAAGCTGGCCGCCGATCACGACCTCGTCGCCTTCCGGCATGACGGGTTCTGGCAGGCGATGGACACGCTGCGCGACAAGCTGCACCTCGAGGATCTCTGGAAAGAAGGCGCACCGTGGAAGATCTGGTAAGCGCGGACTGGCGCGGCCGCCGGGTCTTCATCACCGGCCATACCGGCTTCAAGGGCAGCTGGCTCGCGCTCTGGCTGGCGGGCCTCGGCGCAGAGGTGACCGGTTATGCGCTGCCGGCGCCGACCGACCCCAGCCTGTTCGAAACGGCGCGGGTCGCGGAGCTGATCCACCATGTCGAAGGCGACGTCCGCGATGCCGCGGCGCTGGAAGCGGCGCTCGCCGCGGCGCAGCCGGAGGTGGTGTTCCACCTCGCGGCCCAGCCGCTGGTGCGCTATTCCTATGCCGAGCCGATCGAGACCTACGCCACCAACGTGATGGGCACGGTGCACTTGCTCGATGCGGTGCGGCGTGTGGAAAGCGTGAAGGCGGTCGTCTGCATCACCAGCGACAAATGCTACGAGAACCGCGAATGGGTTTGGCCCTATCGCGAAAATGATCCGATGGGCGGATACGATCCCTACAGCAGCAGCAAGGGCGCGGCCGAGCTCGTCATTTCCGCCTATCGGCGTTCCTTCTTCGAATCCGGCGCGCTGATCGCGTCGGTGCGTGCGGGCAACGTGATCGGCGGCGGCGACTGGGCGCTCGATCGGCTGGTGCCGGACCTGGTGCGTGCACTCGAAGCCGGCAAGCAGCCCGAGATCCGCTCGCCCAACGCGGTGCGGCCCTGGCAGCATGTGCTCGAGGCGCTGGGCGGCTATCTGCTGATCGCCGAGCGGCTGCTCGCGGGCGATCGCAGCGCCGCGACCGGCTGGAACTTCGGCCCGGCCGACGACGACACCCAGCCGGTGCGCTGGATCGTCGAGCGGATGCTCGACCTATGGGGGGCGACCGGCTGGATCAAGCCCGAGGGCGCGACGCTGCACGAGGCGAAGACGCTCAAGCTCGATTGCTCCAAGGCGCGGAACGAATTGGGCTGGCGCCCGGCGCTGTCGCTCGGCGACGCGCTGGCGCTGGTCGTGGAATGGCATCGCACCGTCGGCAACGGCGGCGATGCGCGTGAAATATGCCAGTCGCAGCTTCGTACCTATCAGACGAAGTTCCGCGCTGGCCTGGTGGAGATTGCGTGATGGACGTTGCGGTGAAGCCCGCCGATGCGGCGAGCGATGCGTTGACCGGGGGTAGCGAAGCGGAGATGCGCCAGCAGATCCTCGACATGGTCGGGGAATATGCACGGCGGTACCACGCGCCCAAGCCGTTCGTGCCGGGCGAGAGCGCGGTGCCGGTCTCGGGCAAGGTCTATGGCGAGGCGGACATGCGCTCGCTCGTCGATTCCGCGCTTGATTTCTGGCTGACCACCGGCCGCTTCAACGACGCGTTCGAGAAGAAGCTGGCCGATCGCCTGGGCGTGCGCCATGCGCTGACCACCAATTCGGGTTCGTCGGCCAACCTGCTGGCGCTGTCGTCGCTCACCTCGCACTATCTGCGCGGCGACGCGCTGAAGGCGGGCGACGAAGTGATCACGGTGGCGACCGGCTTCCCAACCACGGTCAACCCGTCGCTGCAATACGGCCTGGTGCCGGTGTTCGTCGACGTCGACATCCCCACCTACAACGTCAAGCCCGAGATGATCGAGGCGGCGGTGACCGACAAGACCCGCGCGATCATGATCGCCCACACGCTGGGCAATCCGTTCGATCTCGCCGAAGTGATGCGCGTTGCCGAGAAGTACAATCTCTGGGTCGTCGAGGATTGCTGCGACGCGCTGGGCGCCACCTATAACGGCCAGGGCGTCGGCACCTTCGGCCATATCGGCACGCTGAGCTTCTACCCGGCGCACCACATCACCATGGGCGAAGGCGGCGCGGTGTTCACCCAGAAGCCGATGCTCAAGCGCGTGATCGAATCGATGCGCGACTGGGGCCGAGACTGCTGGTGCGCGCCGGGCCAGGACAATACCTGCGGCAAGCGCTTCGCCCGCCGCCTGGGCCAGCTGCCCGCCGGCTACGACCACAAATACACCTATAGCCATGTCGGCTATAACCTGAAGATCACCGACATGCAGGCGGCGATCGGCCTTACCCAGCTCGACCGAGTCGACGAGTTCATCGCCGCCCGCCAGCGCAACTTCGACCTGCTGAGCCAGGTGTTCGGCGAGTGGGAAGACGTGTTCATCCTGCCCAAGCCGACCCCGAACAGCCAGCCGTCCTGGTTCGGCTTCCCGCTCACCGTCCGCCCGGAAAGCGGCATCGATCGCGACGCGCTGGTCCAGTATCTCAACGACCAGAAGATCGCCACGCGCCTGCTGTTCGGCGGCAACCTGCTGCGCCAGCCCTATATGAAGGGCCGCAACTACCGCGTCGTCGGCGACCTGACCAACGCGGATCTGGTGACCGAGAACACCTTCTGGATCGGCCTGTTCCCGGGTCTCGGCCCGTCGCACATCGACTATGTCCGCGATCGCGTCGCGGCGTATCTGAAGCGCTAAGCCGGAGCCGTTCGGGGTGTTCGCTGGAGCTTTGACCGCGCCTGTCGTGATAACCGGTCCTACCGGTTGGATCGGCTCTGCGTTCCTGGCGCTGCTCGCCGCCCGGCTCGGGCCGGGCTGGCAGCGCCGGGTGACGCTGTTCGCGTCGAGCGCCCGCGAGCACATCGCGCCCGACGGGTCTACGGTATCGCTGCGGGGGCTGGACACGCTCCGCCCGGCCGATGTCGAGGGCGCGATCGTCGTCCATCTCGCCTATCTCACCAAGGAGAAGGCCGAGCAGCTCGGCGAGCGCCAGTTCACCGATACCAACCTCGCGATCGACGATCATCTGCTCGCCGCGCTCGCGGACGCAACCCCGAAGGCGGTGTTCGTCGCGTCCTCCGGCGCGGCGGCGCTCGCCGAGCGCGGCGTCGATCGTCACCCCTATGGCATGTGCAAGCTGCGCCAGGAGGACCGCTTCCTGACCTGGGGCGCACGCGCCGGGGTGCCGGTGCTCGCGGGACGCATCTTCAACATCGCGGGTCCGTACATCAACAAGGTCGAGAGCTACGCGATCGGCTCCTTCATCTCCCAGGCGCTCACCCGGGGTCGGATCCAAATCGACGCTCCCCTGCCAGTTTTTCGTTCCTTCCTGCACGTGCATGATCTATGCACGCTGGTATTAAACGCATTGGATCAACAGGTTGGGCGGCCTTCGGCGTTCGATCTCTGCGGTGCGGAGGTGCTGGAAATGTCCGATGTGGCGCAGGTCGTAGCGGCGCAGATCGGTGGAGCGATCGAAGTGGTGCGCGCGCCGGTCGACCTCGGCCGCGCAAGTGCATATCTAGGTGACTTCACCCAGACCAAGATGCTGGGAATGGCGCTGGAGCATCGCTTCGCCGCGTTCGATGCACAAATTGGTGATACATTGGGATGGCTGCAAGCGTCCCATGCTACGATACAAAAGACGGTGCAGGATGAGACGAATTGCGCCTCCGCGTAAACCGCTGGTGATGGGGGTTGTTCCCGTTGTTGCGATCGATTATTGCGTCCCATTCCGGGGAGGGTACTGGAATTCCGTATCTTCGAAGCGATGACGCCGCGGGCGCTTGATGTAGATTTTACGATTTTTTTCAGGTTCATGGAGGGTTTGCGTGTCCGATTCGATTTTTGAAGATCTGTTCGTCCTGGAGTTGGCGAACAACCACTGGGGGAAGCTGGATCGCGGCCTGAAGATCATTCGTGATTTCGCACGCGTCGTCCGCATGAACGAGGTCCGCGCGGCCATCAAGCTGCAGTTCCGCGACGTCGACTCGTTCATTCACCGCGATTTCCGCGACCGCGACGACTCGCGCTACATCAAGAAGACGCTCGACACGCAGATGCCGTGGGAAAGCCTGCGCGCGATGGTGGAAGCGGTCCGTGAGTGCGGCATGGTTACGATGGTAACGCCGTTCGACGAAGTCTCGGTCGACAAGTGCGTGGAATTCGGCGTCGAGATCCTCAAGATCGCCAGCTCGGACATTCGCGACAAGACCCTGCTGCGCAAGATGGCTTCGACCGGTCTGCCGGTCGTCGCATCCTCGGGCGGCGCCGACCTGCACCACATCGACGCGCTGGTGGAATTCTTCACCTCGCGCAATGTGCCGTTCGCGCTCAACCACTGCGTCTCGCTCTATCCGTCGGAAGACAGCGAGCTCGAGCTCAACCAGATCGACCTGCTGCGCCAGCGCTATCCGGGCCTGGTGATCGGCCTGTCGACGCACGAGCATCGCGATTGGCATGACTCGATCATGATCGCGTACGGCAAGGGTGCGCGCACCTTCGAGCGTCACATCGACATCGATCACGAAGGCGTGGCGGTCAGCCCCTATTGCACCAAGCCGGAGCAGGCGGACGTGTGGTTCAAGGCCTTCAAGAAGGCCAAGGAAATGTGCGGCGGCGATCCCCATGCCAAGCGCGTGGTGCCGGAGAAGGAGCGTCGGTACCTCGACGCGCTGGTCCGCGGCGTCTATGCCAAGCGCGATCTGCCCGCCGGCCATGTCCTGACCGACGAGGACGTGTATCACGCCGTGCCGCTGCTCAAGGGCCAGATCTCGACCCGCGAGTTCATGTCGGGCGAAGTCCTGAAGGAAGCCGTCGCCGTCGACATGCCGGTGCAGCTGCAGGCGGTCGAGGCCGACTATGCCAAGGACCCGGCGCTCGTCGAACTGATCGCCGACCGCGGGATGGAGCCGATCCGTCCGGAAGTGCGCATCGCGGTCAATTCCTGATCACGCCGATCCTCGACTGATTCATCGTCGAGCCCAAGCGGCCGCCGTCCTCGTGCGGCGGCCGCTTCTGTATGTAGCCAAGGAAATTCGATGCCCACCGTCCGTCTTGCCGATTACCTCGTCTCCAAGCTCGTCGAAGCTGGCGTCGAGCATGTGTTCATGCTCACCGGCGGCGGTGCGATGCATCTGAACGACGCGTTCGGACGCGCGGAGGGGCTGCGCTATGTCTGCTGCCACCACGAGCAGGCGCTTTCGATGGCGGCCGAGAGCTATACCCGCCTGTCCGGCAAGCTTGCGGCGGTGAACGTCACGACGGGACCCGGCGGAATCAACGCGTTCAACGGCGTGCACGGCGCCTATACCGATTCGATCGGGATGATCGTGGTATCGGGCCAGGCCAAGCGCGAGACGCTGCGCGCCAATGCGCCCGTCCGCCTGCGCCAGCTCGGCGACCAGGAGGCGGACATCATCGACATGGTCACGCCGATCACCAAGTTCGCCGCGCTGGTCGAAGATCCGCAGGACATTCGCTACCTCGTCGAAAAGGCGCTGTGGCTTGCCCGCACCGGCCGTCCCGGCCCGGTGTGGCTCGACGTGCCAATCGACGTGCAGGCCGCCCCGATCGATCCGGACACGCTGCACGGCTTCGATCCGCGCCGCGAAGGCTATGGCCGCGACTTTGCGCTGCCGGCCGAATATGGCTGGCTGCAGGGCGATGCGCTCGACGCTGCTGCGCGCAAGGTCGTCGAGGCGGTGAAGGCTGCGGAACGTCCGGTGCTGATGCCCGGCACCGGCGTGCGCATCAGCGGCGCCTATGATGCCTTCCTCGCCGTTGCCGACCAGCTCGGCATCCCCGTCGCACCGGGCTGGAACGCGCAGGACGTGGTGGCGGACGATCATCCCTTCTATGTCGGGCGCCCGGGCACCGTCGGCGATCGCGCCGGCAATTTCGCCGTGCAGAATTCCGATTGCCTGCTGGTGCTCGGCTGCCGCCTCAACATCCGGCAGATCAGCTATAATTTCGCGTCGTTCGCGCGTGCGGCCAAGAAGATCATGGTCGATGTCGATGCGGCCGAACTCGCCAAGCCCACCCTCTCGATCGACATGCCGATCCATGCCGACCTCAAGGACTTCCTGCCCGCGCTGGATCGCGCGCTCGAGGGCTATCAGCGCGCCGAGGCGCATGCCGCCTATCTCGATTGGGCGATGGCGCGTCGCCACAAATATGATCCGGTGCTGCCGGAATATTGGGACACGAAGGGCGTCGTGAACCCCTATTGCTTCACCCGCGCGCTGTTCGACCAGCTTGTCGAGGACGAAGTGATCGTGATGGCCGACGCGACCGCGGCGGTGGTGACGGTGCAGGCGGCAAAGCTGAAGAAGGGCCAGCGGCTCTTCTCCAATTCCGGTGCCGCCTCGATGGGCTATGACCTGCCGGCGACGATCGGCGCGTGGCATGCCATGCCGCAAGGCTCGAAGCGCATCATCTGCATGGCCGGCGACGGCTCGATCATGCAGAACCTGCAGGAGCTGCAGACGATCTCCGGCCAGGGCATCCCGGCCAAGATCTTCCTGTACAACAATTCGGGCTACCACTCGATCCGCCAGTCGCAACAGGCGCATTTCAACGGCTTCTCGGTCGGCTGCGGGCCGGATTCCGGCGTCACCTTCCCCGATTTCGAGAAGATCGCCGTCGCGTTCGGTTTCGCCTTCCGCCGCACCAGCGAGCATTCGGACATCGCAGCGGCGATCGCCGACACGCTGAACGCCGATGGCCCCGCGATCTGCGAGATCATGGTCGACAAGGAGCAGAATTTCGCGCCCAAGCTGTCGTCGCGACGGCTGGAGAACGGCGCCATGGTAACCGCGCCGCTCGAGGATCTGGCGCCTTTCCTGCCGCGCGAAGAATTTGAGTCGAACATGCTGATTGCTCCGATGAACTGACCCAGATGTCGATCGCCCTATTGTTCGACCTGGACGGTACCTTGGTGGACAGCGCCCGCGACATCGCGGGCGCCTTGTCCATCCTTTCCGAGCGTCGGGGCGGCCCGACCGTGACAGCGGAGCAGGTGCGGCCACTCGTCAGTCTGGGCGCCGCGACACTGGTTGCACGCGCCCTGGGGCCCTGGGCGGGCGACGCCGAATCCGACCTGGCCGAATTTCGTACGCTGCTCGCTGCACTGCCGACCGACCCTGCAGCCCTGTACGACGGCGTTCCGGCCCTCTTGGCCTTTTACGCCGAGCGGCAATATCCGATGGCAATCGTCACGAACAAACCCGAACGATTGGCGCGTCTGTTACTGGAGCAACACGGCTTGACCGAATATTTCGGCGCCGTGGTGGGAGGAGACACGCTTTCCGTGGCGAAGCCGGACCCGGCTCCCTTGTACCATGCGCTGGAGCTGCTCGATCACACCGGCGCTGCCGTGATGATCGGCGACAGCGATGTCGATGCATCCTCGGCCGAAGCCGCGAAGCTCCCCTTTCTCCTTCATCGAAACGGTTATGGTACCGATGAAATACGGTCGCGTTTCGCTTCCACTAGTTTTGACCAATTTATCGAACTGGCTGCGCTGCTCGAAGAAGCTTTCCACCGCGGCTCGATAACCACGAATTCCGCGCCGACCCGAGCCTAGAGATCGGGTCATTTTCCTTGGCAACCATATGCGCAGCTGATATCCGCCAACCAAAGTCAGGGGCCGGCGGGCTCCTCGGCGATTGCTGGCTTTACATCTAACGCATTGATCGGACGAGTTTTTTTTAATGGCTGTATTAGATTGGAGGCCGCGTTCGCGCGCTTTTCGCCTGGGTGGGAGCTTGGTTGTTTACACCCGCTTGATCGGGGCGGTCTCGCTCATGGCGCCGGCCGTTGTCGCGCCTTCGCTGGCACTGGCCCAGGCACAGCAGCAGCAGGACCAGGGCTCTGCAAGCTCGACTGCCGCGTCAAGTGCGCAAGGCTCCGGCGAAGCTACCTCGCGAAGTGCGCCGCCCGCCACGCCGAGCTACAATTCCTACCAGGGTGTCGATATCGGCGGCGCCAGCAGCACCGGTGACGATACGGAAGCGGCAATGGACCGCACCGGCGACCGTACCGGCCTGAACAGGTCGCAGCGGCAAACCTACCAGCCCATCTTGAGCGAACGGAAAGCGCCGGCCGAGCCGAGCGAATTCGAGAAATACGTTGAAAGCGCAGTCGGCAGGAAGGTTCCGCGGTTCGGATCCAACCTGATGACCTCGCCGGTCCGGGACTTCGCCCTGCCCGCGCAAGCCACCATTCCCCCCGATTATCCGCTCAACATTGGCGACACGGTGTCCGTGGCGCTGAGCGGATCTGTCTCCGGCAGTGCCGATTTCACGATCGACACCGACGGCCGCATCAACATCCCCAAGGTGGGCTCGGTCTCGCTCGTCGGGGTTCGCTACCGCGATCTGAAGGATCGGATCGCCGCAGCCATTGGCCGGCAGTATCGTGGGTATGAAGTAAGTGTTTCGATCCGCAAACTGCGCGGTGTTCGGGTGTACGTCACCGGCTTTGCCAACAACCCGGGGGCCTTCTCGGTCAACAGTCTCTCGACGCTGTTGAACGCAGTGATGGCAGCTGGCGGCCCGAGTGCCGGCGGTAGCTATCGCTCGATTCAACTCATCCGCAATGGTCGCAAGGTCGCTGATTTCGATCTTTACGATGTGCTTCGCCGCGGGGATCGTTCCAAGGACCCGATCCTGCAGAACGAAGACGTCATCTTCATCGAGCCTGTCGGCCAGCAAGTCGCGGTTGTCGGCAGCGTCAATGAAGAGGGCATCTACGAGGCGCGTCCGGGTGAAATGCTCGCGGACGTCATCCGCTATGCCGGCGGCATCAGCGCGCTCGGCGACAAGTCCCGCGCCATCGTGTACAGCATCCGCAACAAGGAAACGTCCGGCAGCCAGGAAGTCCTGGCCGACAACGCCGGCAGCGCCGAAGTGGCGGGTGGCGACCTGATTCAGGTCCTGTCGAAGGGCTCGCTGGTACAGCCCCTCGACCGCCAGCAGGTGCTGGTGAAGATCGACGGCGAGGTGCGCAAGCCCGGCAACTATTATGTGGCGCCGGGCACGCCGCTTTCGGCCGTGATGGAGATGGCTGGCGGCTTCACCGATCGCGCCTATGTCTACGGAACCAAGCTCACGCGGCTCAGCATCAAGCAGCAGCAGCAGGAGGCGTTCCGCCAGGCGATCGACCAGTTCGAGGTGGAAGTGGACGCAGCGCCGCTCAGCCCTGGTCAGTTCGCCGGAGCCGACCAGGCCGCACAGCGCGAAGCGGCGCGGCAGGTCATTTCGCGCCTGCGCCAAAGCCAGCCCGACGGCCGGCTGGTTCTGCCGGTCGACTATGGTGCCACCGCGCTGCCGGGCGACCTGGTGCTCGAGAACAACGACCGCCTGTACGTGCCGCCGCGCCTCCCCACGGTGGGCGTCTTCGGCTCCGTATATCGTCCGGCCTCGTTCCTGTTCTCCGAGGGCGATCGCCAGCGCGTCAAGGACATGGTGGAGCGCGCCGGCGGGCCGCAGTCGGCGGCGGACAAGTCGCACATCTTCGTCGTCCGGGCGAGCGGTGAGGTCATCACGCGCAAGCGGGGTGCGATGAACGCCTATGTTCGCCCCGGCGACGTCGTGTTCGTCCCGGTTCGGACCCGTTCGAGCTCCTTCCTTACGAAACTCACTGCGATCAGCCAGGCCGTCTTCTCTCTGGGCTTGACCGCCGCAACCGTGAATGCGCTGTCGAAATGATCGCTCGTAAAAGCTTGATAGGGCACGTCACTGAAATGCGCGTGTTGCGGTCGGCGCTGTGGCGCCGGACGTTGCTGGGCGCATCGCTAGCGGCTTGCGCCGCGCTCGCCCTGTTTCCGCAGCCGTACCTTGCGGTTACGACGGCGACCCCGACGGACCCCACCAGCCTCGGCCTGTCGGGCACGCTGGGGCAGCTCGGCGCCGTCCAGAGCGTGTTCGGCAACCAGGCGGGCCTGGAAGTCAGCATGCGGGTCGCCGACAGCGACTATGTCCGCAACCCCGTTGCCGACAAGGTCGGTCTCGACAAGCGCCTGGGCAAGAACCGCACGGATACGCTTCGCTGGCTGGAGCGGAACGTGGACGTGCGGTCGCTGCGCGGCGGCATCATCCAGATCGACATCAAGCTGCACGATCGTGAACTGGCGCGAAGCATCATCGCGGCCTATGGCGAAGCCGTGCGCGAGCGGCTTTCAGAGATCAGCCGCAGGCAGACCGCGTACAAGCGCTCGGTTCTCGTTGACCTCGTCAACCAGGCCAGCAAAGACCTTGCGAACGCCCAGTCCGCTTATGACGAATTCCGGCTTCGGTCGCGCTATAGCTCACCGCAGGCGTCCATCCTTGCGATCGGCGAGCGCGTTCCGATTCTCGAAGATGCCATCAAGACGAAGCAGGTGGACTTGAATGCCGCGCGCCAGTTCTTCACCGATGACAATCTGGTCATTCGGGAGATCCTTGCGCAGATTGACGCGTTGAACAAGCAGCTTGCAATTGCTCGCTCGACGTCCCCGGACCAGCCGAACTCTGTCGGCCGCGTCGTGCAGGCATCCACCGAGGTTTCCCGACTGAAGCGCAACCTTGATCTCGCGGAAAAGCTGTATGACAGCTATTCGCGGTACCTTCAGGGTACGGCGGTGGAAAACCAGACGTCCTCGGCGAATATTCGCATCTTGGAGCCGGCGTATGTTTCGTCCGAGCGCCAGTTCAACATGACGTTCGTCGTCCTCGGCGTTATGATTCTGCTGTTTGGCGCCGCAATGGAATTCTATCTGCTGCGGCCGTTTTTGAGTTCGCGCGGTGCGATATGACGTTGGCGAGCGCAGAAGTCCGTCCGGATGTCTCGGTCGTAATACCGTGCTACAATGAAGAGGCCAATGCCGCGAACATCTGCGCAGCCGCGATCACTCAACTTGAGAAAGCGGCTGTCAGCTTCGAAATAATCTTCATCGATAACGACTCGTCCGACGCGACAGCTGACATCATCAAGCAGATCTGCGCCGTGGATCCGCGCGTCAAGCTGATCGTGAATAGTCGAAATTTCGGGCAGATGCGGTCGCCGACGCACGCGATTTATCAAACGACGGGACGGGCGGTGATCGGGCTTTGTGCGGATTTTCAGGATCCGCCCGAGCTTATCCCGGAGTTCATCAAGAGGTGGCGGCTTGGCGCCGATATCGTCCTAGGCGTTCGCAATTCGGAACGCGTCGGATTGCTGCATCGCGCGCTTCGTGCCGCCTCCTATTGGCTGTCGCGGAATTTCAGCGACTATCAAACGATCCCGCAGGCGACCGGGTTCGGCTTGTATACCGCGCGGGTCATTGGTGCGACACGCCAGCTGATCGAGCCGGAGCCGTTTTTCCGCGGGCTCCTGGTGGAGACGGGCTTTCGGATCGAGACCGTCCCGTATGATCGCCCGCCCCGTGCCGGCGGCGTCTCGAAGAATAACTTTTTCTCGCTGTTCGACTTTGCGATGTCCGCCCTCGCGGGCTCGTCGCGAAAGCTGCTGCGCGTACCGATGTATGTTGGCGCCTTCGGCATTTTGATGAGCTTCATCATGCTGCTCGGCGGCACGATTGCGTGGGCGTCGGATCGGCCCATCGCGAGCTGGCTGATTGCCGCGGTCGTGCAGTTCGAACTCGGCCTGCTGTTCATGTTCGTCGGGCTTATCGGCGACAACATGCGGCTCATGGCGGAGCGAACACGGCGAACGCCGTTGGTGGTCGAACGCGAGCGCATCAATTTCTCGTCCAAGAGCGACGCGTGACGACGTCGCGGATACATATCAGCCGGTTTTATGAAATTGCGCGCTTTTATCAGGCGGCGGTAGTCAATACGTGCTTTGGAATTTCCGTATATTTTTTGCTGGTGTATGTCGGCTTGAATTTATTCGTCGCCCAGGCAATTTCGTTCGTGCTGGGCGTAGCGTTTAATTATTTCACCTATAGCAGGCACGCCTTTCGCAATTACGAATCTTCATTAACCCGCTTCTTGGCATCGTATCTGTTTTATTACGTAGTCAGCCTGGGCGTTTTGGCAGCGTTCAGCAAAGTATTTGCGTCACCTTATGTTGCGGGGATTGCGACAACGGTTTTCATGTCTGTAATGAATTACTTCGTGCTAAAGATCTTTGTTTTTCGTAGAAGCTTAGGCTGATGGACGCTTTCCCTCCCGCTGAACATTCAATTCCGGCGCGCAAGGTTGGCGGCTGGAAGTTGGCGATTGAGTATTTTTTTGTCGCAACGATCGTTGCCGGCATTGGGTACGTCGTATATTTTTACATCAATAATCTGTACCTGCCGCAGCCGTTTTTCTACGAGCCTAGCGGCGTCTTCATGGACTGGTACTCGCTAAGCTACTACGGAAACCATCCGGGCGCCTACAATGTAGCCGGCACAATTTATCCGCCGCTTTCGTTCGTGATCATGAAGTTCGCCAGCGCGTCGGCTTGCTATCAAAGCACCACGGGCGAATTAAGTCGCGCCTGCGACCCGTGGGGCGTGGTAGCACTCATCTCCGGGCTGCTGCTGAACGTGGTCCTGACCTTTCTGACATTCCGCAAGCTGGACCGAGCGACAGCGTTCCCGAGGGCCTTCGCGCTCGGCCTGGGGCTGCCGATGCTCTATGCCTTCGAGCGCGGCAACATGATCCTGTTCACCTATACCTGCGTCTTGCTCGGCTTCGGGCCCCTCTTGAAGTCGGCGCGGCTTCGATGGCTTTTCGCAGGCGCGGCAATCAATTTTAAGGTCTATCTTATCGGTGCCGCTTTGGCGCCTCTGTTGCATCGACGGTGGATGCAGACGGAAGGCATTCTGCTTTCCATGGTGCTGGTCTATCTTGGAACATGGGCGATCCTCGGAGAAGGCAGTCCGAACCAGATCATCGAGAACGTCACCTTCTACGGTAAGACGTTCGGCGCCAGCCGCATTCTGGACATGTGGTACCCCAGTAGCTTTATCCCGGCGATCTCGCTGCTCAAGGGTACATATTTTCCGATATCCACGCTTCTGGACTCGCGCGTAAGCGATGCCTTGTTGGTGGTGTGCCTTATACTGCAGCATTCCGCCCAGTTGATGATTCTTCTGGCCGCAGCTGCCATTTGGCTACGTCCGGAAGCCGTACCGCGGCACAGGAGCGTCTTCTTCGCGATCGCGATGGCACTGGCCACTTCCGAGGCCGGAGGTTATACGCAGATCATCCTGCTTCTTTTTGTCTTCATGGAGCGTTGGCGCGGCATTGCACTGCCGACGGCGATCATCATCGCATATCTGTTGTGCATACCGGCGGAGTGGGTTGTAGCGAAGGTGCCCCCGATGGTCCGCTGGAGCTATCTCGCCAACAGGGACATCATCGCAACCTACGGCGTCGGCGTCTTCGCAATCTTGCGGCCAATTCTCGGCATCTTCATCATCTGGCTGTTGAGCGCCGTAACGATCCGGGACGTCTGGAGCGACTATCGTAAACGGGGCGTGAAGCCGCGCTTGCGCCCGGCGCCCCACGTACAGTTGCCGCCGGCGGCGGCTTCTTGAGCCCCTCATTCTAAGCCGATAGCCGATGCGGCGGCGTCGTTCTGCGATATCGCGCATCTTCGCGCGGATTTCGCCATGGTCGGTCGGACGTTCTCGCCCGACCGTCTCGGCAAGCGCGACCTCGGCGAACGCGCCCGACTAGCCGGCCGCTCCGTCAACTGGCGCAAAAGGCCGAGCACAAACCGTGCGTGCACGGCTGGACTGCCCGCGAGGACTGGTCCGGTTGCATAGTTAGTTGATGCGCGCGCCCCCCCCGCTGTCATCGATAATGACGATCCGCACGCCAGCGCCTTTCGCAGTTAGCAGAAAGGGGCAGCAAAGCGCCTGCATCCCAAACAGTTGGGGGCGAGCAGATTCATCGCGGTACGGGCGCCTTCGATGTGAACGAGGCCGCCGGGGCTTCCGTTTCGCCAAGAACGCTGCCGCCCCACACCTCCCACTCGATGGGGCCGCACGAAGATTAGGTTGGCTTGCGCCTGACTCGCCACGGCAAGCGGGCGCATGTCGCCTCCCATTGCCTACGGTTTCGCAAATATGCGGCTTCGATCAGTTCGCGCCAAGGATGGCAAAATAAAGCGGAGCTAATTGCCGAATGGTAGCGCTACCCTTACCATGGCAAAAAACAAGAGCCATCAGGAGAGCGCGGGCGTGATTCGCGAATTAGGCAACGGGGTTGCGTCGAGCTTCGACACGCATGCTGTCGCACCCCGATACGAACCTGCGCCCCCTCCAGGTTTCTCGCAACCGACGCCGAGCACGCTGCCTAGAGACGTCGGTTTGCGGCGTATCGACAACTGGCTGGCATCCAGGCGGCGCGGTCGCCTGCATCTGCTCGATCGGGCGGCTGCACATTGTTTCAGATGGACGCGCCGCACGGGCTAATCCGAGGAAATTGCCGACGGAACGCAACGCGCGGCGGCTGGTGAAACGACCGCAGCAAAGCCTGCCACCGACATCTTCTGACCGCTGACCACGATCAAGCGCCGCACCGGCAATGACGATCCATAGGAGAGATGTATGCACCGTAAGGCTCTGTCCGCCTTGCTCGCCTCGGTAGCGGCATCCGCCGTTTCGAGCATGGCCATCGCCCAGTCCTTGACGCTCACGCCAGCAGATACGCTCGAGAGGCAGGGCCTGACGGTCATTGTCGACCAAAACCAGTTCAGCCCGATCTTCTTCGACGAGAAGAATGCCGGCATCCAGATCGTGCTGCATGGAAACCGTATCGCCACCGATGGCGCGGTGCGCCTCGACAAGACGCCCGAACAATGGGCCCCCGTCCCCGCCTTTGTCAGCCGCACCCGCGGCACGGAGCCCAACCAGCTGGTGGTCCGCTCGACCTACAAGGACGTGAAGCTCGACTATACGGTGAAGATCACCGCCGAGGGCGACGGCTTCCGCATCGCCGTCGATCTCGACCGCCCGTTGCCCGCGGCGCTGGCGGGCAAGGCCGGGTTCAACCTCGATTTCCTGCCGAGCGCCTATTTCGGCAAGACCTATCTGATGGACGCCGCCCCCGGGCTGTTCCCGCGCCACCCCACCGGCCCGATGGCAAAGGACGGCTCGGGCGACCCGCTGCCGCTGGCGTCGGGGGGCACATCGGTCACGCTGGCCCCCGAGGATTCGATGACGCGCGTTACCATCACCTCCGATCGGGGTCCGTTGTCGCTCTACGACGCTCGCGCACGCGCGCAGAATGGCTGGTTCGTCGTTCGTTCGATGATCGCCGAAGGAGCGAAGGAGAATGCCGTCGTCTGGCATGTCCGCCCCAATGTGGTGAAGGACTGGGTGCGGGCGCCGGTCGTTTCGTTCAACCAGGCGGGCTATACGCCGAACCGGCCCAAGGTTGCGCTGATCGAGCTGGATCCGCACTTCAAGGCACCGGCGGAGGCCGAGCTGGTCCGGCTCACCGCCGACGGTCGCGAAGAGCCGGTGCTCCGCGCGCGCACGCTGCCCCGCGGACACTGGACTCGCTACGACTATGCGGCGTTCGACTTCTCCAGTGTGCGCGCGCCCGGCATCTACGCGATCCGCTATGCGGGCGCCACGACCAACCCGTTCCGCATCGCGCCCGATGCCTATGCGCGGATCTGGCAGACCTCGCTCGACACCTTCCTCGCCGAGCAGATGGACCATGTCGGCATCCGCGAGCAGTATCGCGTCTGGTCGGCGCCCTCGCACCTCGATGACGCGCGTCAGGCCCCGCCCAACATCACGCATTTCGACGGCTACAAGATGGGTGCGAACCTGGATTCGCCGTTCAAGGCCGGCGCGCATATCCCCGGCCTTGCCGTCGGCGGCTTCCAGGATGCGGGGGACTACGACATCCAGACCCCCGAGAACGCGATGGTCGTGCGCGACCTCGTCTGGGCCCGCGAACTGTTCGGCCTCGACTGGGACGAGACCAGCGTCGACGAGGCGGCGCGTGCGGTCGAGATCCGCAAGCCCGACGGCGTCGAGGATTCGCTGCAGCAGATCCGGCACGGCGCGCTGCAGCTGCTCGCACAGTACAAGGTGTTCGGGCATGCGATCGTCGGGATCGTCGACCCGACGCTGCGGCAATACGCGCATCTCGGCGACGCAGGGTCGCAGACCGACGGGCTGGTCTACGATCCGTCGCTCAAGCCGAGCGAGCGAAAGAACGGCGCGTCGGGCGCGCAGGACGATCGCTGGGCGTTCACGACGGACCTTCCTGCCAACAATCTGATGGTCGCGGCGGGGTTGGCCGGTGCGAGCCGCGCGCTGGCCGAGAGCGATCCGGCGATGGCAGCCGAAGCGCTGCGCGCCGCCGAGGCGCTCTGGGCCAAGCAGCAGCAGGGTGTCATCAAGGCCGGCGACGGCCGCGACGATTCGACCTTGCCGCGCTCTGCGCAGGGCGCCAACGTCACCGCCACGGTCGAGCTGCTGATCACCACCAAGGGCGGCAAGGCCTATGCCGACCGGCTGCGCGCGCTGCTGCCGGTGATACGCGACAATTTCGAATGGACCGCGGCGCCGGCAGTGCGCGCCATCCCCTTCATGGACGCCGCCTATCGTGCGCAGCTCGTGCCGCTGGTGCACGCGATGAAGACCAAGGTCGACCGCGAGCAGGCGAACAATCCGTTCGGCGTACCGATCGCCACCGGGACCTGGGCCGGCTCCAACCAGGTGGTCGCCTTCGGGTCGACGATGTACCTGCTGCACAAGGCGTTCCCGGAGCTGGTCGGCACCCGCTACACGCTCGATGCGATCGACTATGTGCTGGGGCGGCATCCGGCCAACAACCTGTCGCTGGTCTCGACCGTCGGCACCGCGTCGAAGCTCGTCGGCTATGGCCACAACCGCGCCGACTACAGCTTCATCCCCGGCGGGCTCGTCCCCGGCGTGCTGATCGTCAAACCCGATTTCCCGGAAGCGAAGACGGACTGGCCGTTCCTGTGGTTCGAGAACGAATACACCGTCAGTACTACCACCGCCTACATTCTCGCCGCCCGCGCAGCGATGGCAGCAGCGGAAGAGGCGAACTAGGGTGTGGCCTGTCCGCCGCGTTACAATCCGTTTGCGCTCCCAGCCTGACGTGACAAGGAAAATGCCAATGATGAAGCGCCTGCTCGCCGCCGCCCTGGTCGTTGCCGCTACCACCTCCCCCGCCAGTGCGCAGCTCAGGCTGCCCCATCTGTTCAGCGACCACGCCGTTCTGCAGCGCGATCGGCCGCTGCACGTCTGGGGCTGGGCGAGCGCAGGGGCGACCATCGTCGTTTCCCTTCACGGCCAGCGCGCAACCGCGATCGCCGACCGGCTCGGCCGCTGGGAGGTCTGGCTGAAGCCCGAAGCGGCGGGCGGCCCCTATGTGCTTACCGTCGACGGCGGCACTGCCGAAGGGCGGGCGCAGGTCCAGGACGTGATGCTCGGCGATGTGTGGTTCGCATCGGGCCAGTCGAACATGGAGTTCCCGCTCAACGGCTTCAAAGGCGCGCCGCTGAACAACGGCGCCGCGGAGATCGCCGCCGCGACCAATCCGCGCATCCGGCTCCTCCGCCTCGAACACAAGAGCAGCACGACGCCGCTCCGCGACATCGATGCGACCTGGACGACGACGACGCCCGCGACCGCAGCCGATTTCTCGGCGATCGGCTATTTCTTCGCGCGCGAAATCGCCGCGCGCGAGAAGGTGACGGTCGGCGTGATCGACTCCACCTGGGGCGGCACGCCCGCCGACAGCTGGGTTTCGACGGACGCGTTCGCCACCGACGCGACGCTCGCCCCCGCGCTCGACGCGCGCGCGCGCTTCCAGCAGGACCAGGCCGACGCCGATCTCGCACTCGCAGCCGAGGCGCGCGAGGACGCCGCGATCCGCGCGTCTGGCGGCACGCCGCCCTCGCACCCATGGCACCCGCCCGAGGAAGCGTATCGGCCGTCGTCGCTCTACAACGCGATGGTCGCACCCTTTACCGGCTACGGCATCAAGGGCGTGATCTGGTACCAGGGCGAGACCAACAGCAACGTCGCGCGCGCGCCTTATTATGCCGCACTGTTCCGTGGCCTGATCACCGACTGGCGGCACAATTTCGCGCAAGGGGACTTCCCGTTCCTCTACGCGCAGATCTCGTCGTTCAACTCGCCCGCCGAGGAATGGGGCCTGGTGCGCGACGCGCAGCGCAGGGCGCTGGGGCTGGTCAACACGGCGATGGCCGTCACCACCGACGTCGGCGACCCGGACAATGTGCATCCGGGCGACAAGCAGACGGTCGCCGCCCGGCTCGCGCTCGCGGCACGGGGAATCGCCTATGGCGAGCGCGTTGCCTATCAGGGCCCGCTATTCCGCCAGGCGACCGGCGAAACCGGCGGGATGCGCGTCTGGTTCGATCATGCCGACGGCCTGACCAGCCGCGGTGCACCCGTGCCGGGCTTCGAGATTGCCGGACCGGACCGCAAGTTCGTCGCAGCGACCGCCCGGATCGACGGCGACACGGTGGTGGTGACCGGGGCCGTGCCGCAGCCCCGCTATGTCCGCTACAACTGGAGCGGGGTCGTGCCGGGCAGCCTGTACAATGCCGCAGGCCTGCCCATGTCGACCTTCACGTCCGAGGAGCGGATCCAGGGGCATCTCACCTACCCCTGAACGGTTGGCCTGGAAGCGGACATGCCGTCAACGTCGCTCGCGTCTACTCACTCCCCGAGGCAAGGCGCGACCTGACCCATGTGGCGGAGGAAGGGCGGACAAGGCTGCGCGCGCACTCGCAGAGCTTCTCCGTTCTCGAAGAGTTGGGGATCCTCGTCACGGCACCAATCGTCGCGCCTGTCGTTACCGCTTCGTACGAGGCTCGCCACCGGAGGATCGGGATGTCGCTCATCGTGAATGGAGCGAGGGTATCGGCACCCTCCGATCCTCGCACGTCTCTACTCGACCTGCTGCGAGAGGAACTGCGCCTCACCGGCACCAAGAAGGGCTGCAACCAGGGGGCGTGCGGCGCCTGCACGGTGCTGGTGGATGGCGAGCGCGTTCTCGCCTGCCTGACACTGGCGGTGCAGGTCGACGGCCGCGAGGTGACCACGATCGAGGGTCTGGCCGGCGCGGATGCGCTCCACCCGCTGCAGGTCGCGTTCATCGAGCATGACGGATTCCAGTGCGGCTATTGCACGCCGGGGCAAATCTGCTCGGCGCTGGGCATGGCCGCGGAGGCGGCGCGTGGCGTCCCCAGCCATGTGTCCGCCGACCTTGCCGCCGAGGTGACGCTGTCGCGCGAGGAGATCCAGGAACGCATGAGCGGCAACCTGTGCCGTTGCGGTGCGCATAACGGGATCATCGATGCGATCCGCGCGACGCTTGCGGCGGAGGTCCCGGCATGACGCCCTTCACCTATCTGCGTGCAACCGATGCGTCCGAGGCCGTACGCCTGGGCGCTGGCGCCGGCACCGCCTTTCTCGGTGGCGGCACGAATTTGGTGGACCTGCTGCGCGAAACGGTCGCGCGTCCCGAACGGCTGGTGGATGTGAGCGGGCTTCCCGCGACGATAGAGGAAACGGAAGCCGGCGGCCTGATGATCGGCGCCGCGGTTCGCAACACCGCGCTTGCCGAGCATCGCGCAGTGCGGACACGCTATCCGATGCTGGCGCGGGCGATCCTGGCCGGCGCATCGGCGCAGATCCGCAACATGGCGACCGTTGGCGGCAATCTGACGCAGCGGACCCGCTGTACCTATTTCTACGACACCGACGGATCCCGCTGCAACAAGCGGCTGCCCGGGTCGGGCTGCGACGCGCGCGAGGGGTTCAACCGGATCCATGCGGTGTTGGGCGCGTCGGAAGCATGCGTGGCGACGCACCCGTCGGACATGTGCGTGGCCCTGGCCGCGCTGGACGCCCTCGTGCACGTGACGGGACCGGCGGGAGCGCGCAGCATCGCGTTCGGCGATCTGCATCGCCTCCCCGGCGACGCACCCGACCGGGATACGACCCTTGCGCACGGCGAATTGATCCAGGCTGTCGAGCTGCCGCCGCTCGCGTGCGGAGCGACGTCGACCTACCGCAAGGTGCGCGATCGGGCGAGCTACGCATTCGCGCTGGTTTCCGTCGCTGCCGCGCTTGCGCTGGACGGCGATCGCATCGCGGACGTACGGATCGCGTTCGGCGGCGTCGCCCACAAACCGTGGCGGGCGACCAAAGCGGAGGCAGCACTTCGCGGGGCGGAGGCAACCCAACAGGCATTTCTGGACGCAGCCGCGCTGGAATTCGAAGACGCCACGCCGCTCCGCGACAACGCGTTCAAGCCGGCGCTGGCCGGGCGCACGCTGGCGGCGGTGCTGCACGCGCTCGCATCGGGAGAAACGGTTTGAGCATCGTCGAGAATGCCAAGCAGGCCGCGCAGGGCCTGGTGCAAAGCGCGATGGAGCGGCTGGTGCCGCTTGCGCCCGACAGCTGGATGCCGGGCGGCGTGCCCGATCCGCTGATTGCCCGCAAGCACGGCGCGATCGGCAAGCCGGTGTCGCGGCTGGACGGCGCGCTCAAGGTCACGGGTACCGCCGGCTTCGCGGCAGAGCATCGCTTCGAGAACATGGTCTATGCCGCGCTCGCCTACGCCACGATCGCGCGCGGCCGCATCGCCGCGATCGACAGCGCTGCGGCAGAGGGCGCGCCGGGCGTGGTGCTGGTGATGACGCACCAAAATGCACCGCGCATGGCGACGCCGCCCGCGTTCGGCTCGTCGCCCACCGGTGTGGGCCCCGCGGACCTGCCGGTGCTGCAGGACGATCGCGTGCATTGGAACGGGCAGCCGATCGCCTGCGTGCTCGCCGAAACGCAGGAGCAGGCCGATCACGCCGTCACCTTGCTGCAGATCACCTACGAGACCGAAGCAGCGACGACCTCGCTTGCCGACGCCAAGGCGAAGGGTATCGAGCAGGCGGTCTTCATGGGCCATCCGCTGCTGAACGAAGTCGGGGACGCGGAAGCGGCCTTCGCGGCGGCACCGCACAAGGTCGACCAGGTCTACCGCACCCCCCGGCACAACCATAATCCGATCGAGCCCCACGCGGCGACGATGGCGTGGAACGGCGACACGCTGACCATCCACGACGCCAGCCAGATGGTGACCCAGCAGGCGCAGACGCTGGCCGACGTGTTCGGACTGGAGACCGAGCAGGTGCGGCTCACCTCGCCCTATGTCGGCGGCGGGTTCGGCAGCAAGGGATTGTGGGACCACCAGATCATCGGCGCCGCCGCGGCGCGGCTCGCCGGGCGGCCGGTCCGCATCGCGCTTTCCCGCGAGGGCGTCTACCGCGTGGTCGGCGGTCGGTCCCTCACCGAGCAGCGGGTGGCGCTGGGCGCCCGTGCCGACGGAACGCTGGAAGCGCTGATCCACACCGGACTGTCGGTGATGACGCCGCACAACAACATGCCCGAGCCGTTCATCCTCGGCAGCCAGGCCGCCTATGCGTCGCCCAACATCCTGCTCAAGGTGGAGGTCACGCGGATGCATATGCGCGCCAACACCTTCATGCGCGCACCCGGCGAGGCCGTGGGCACCTTCGCGCTCGAATCGGCGATCGACGAGCTCGCCGAGCAGCTCGGCATCGACCCGGTCGAGCTGCGCCTGCGCAACGAGCCGGAGAAGGATCCGGTCAACGGCCGGCCCTTTTCCTCGCGCCACATCGCCGAAGCATGGCGGAGCGGCGCCGAGCGCTTCGGCTGGGCGGATCGTCCCGCGCCGGGTACGCGCCGGGAGGGCGAGTGGCGCATCGGCCTTGGCTGTGCGGCCGGCACCTATCCCTATTACCGGATGCCGGGTGCCGAGGCCCGGATCACCCTGTCGCGCGACGGCGACGACGTGCGCGCCAAGGTGGAGGTCGCCGCCGCCGAGATGGGCATGGGGACGGCCACCACCACCGCGCTGGTCACGGCCGAACGGTTCGGCCTCGCCATCGAGCAGGTCGAAGTGGTCTATGGCGATTCCGCCATTCCCGGCGCGATCATGGCGGGCGGATCGCAGCAGACCGCGGCGATCGGCGCGGCGGTGATTGCGGCGCACGGCGAGCTGGTCGGCGAACTGCTCAAGCTGGCCGGCAACGACTCTCCCCTTGCGGGGCTGTCG